>JGI24710J26742_10001503_pt1 | contig 21435 bp, 20 predicted proteins | sample BioPla2DNA2_FD_26742 | JGI IMG/M metagenome (IMG submission 26742) | reverse complement strand
TTTATGGCCAGATTTTATCCATCATTCTTGCGAAGGGGATTGTTTCTCTTACGTGTGTAAGGCCGCAAATCCAGGTGATAGCTCGTTCAACGCCCAAGCCGAAACCAGAGTGAGGCACTGAGCCGTATTTTCGCAAGTCCAGATACCAGCTGAAGGCATCAAGGCTTAAATTGTGTGCTTTGATTTTTTCTACAAGCACGCCGTAGTCTGCTTCTCTTTCGCTTGCTCCTATGACTTCGCCATAGCCTTCAGGAGCTATCATGTCGAAGCAGAGAACTTTACCTGGGTTTTCAGGGTCGTCTTTCATGTAGAAAGCTTTGACGTGTGCAGGATATCTGTGAATGAAAACCGGCTTGTCATAAGTCATGCCTATAACTGTTTCGTCAGCTGCGCCTAAGTCGTCGCCTCTGCCGTTTTTAAGAACATCTTCTGCCAAGCGGCGCATTTCTTCGTCTTCTGAATTCAAATTTTCATTTTTAAATTTCTCAAGAAGATCCAAGGCTTCTTCGTAAGAGACTCTTGGGAATGGAGCTTTAATATTTTCCAGCTTGGAAATATCTCTGCCCAAAAACTCAAGCTCTTCACGGCATTCTTTTAAAACTGTCTGGAAGATATATTCCACGAACTGTTCGGCAAGCTCCATGCAGCTGTCAAGCTCCATAAAGGCTATTTCAGGTTCTACCATCCAGAATTCTGTCAGGTGCCTGCGGGTCTTGCTCTTTTCGGCTCTGAAAGTGGGTCCAAAGCAATAAACTTTGCCGTGAGCCATAGCAGCCGCTTCCATGTAGAGCTGTCCGCTTTGGGAGAGATAAGCTTTCTGGTCAAAATAATCTGTTTCGAAAAGAGTGCTTGTGCCTTCAGCGGCGTTGCCGGTAAGTATCGGAGCATCTACGTTGATAAAGCCGTTTTGGTTGAAAAAGTTTCTAATGGCTGCAACCAAGTGATGTCTGATTCGCAGAATAGCATGCTGTCTTCTGGATCTCAGCCAGAGATGGCGGTGTTCCATCAAAAAGGCTGTGCCGTGCTCTTTAGGCGAAATAGGATAGTCGGGAGTATTTGATAAAACCTTTATATCGGTCATTTCAAGCTCATATCCGCCGATTTGCCTGTCATCTTTTTTTACTTTGCCTTTTACAATCAAAGAAGCTTCTTGGTTGAGAGTGTCGCAAAGTTGCTGTTGTTCTTCGTTGAGAGAGGGTATAAAGGCGACAACCTGACAAATACCGCTTCCGTCGCGCACATTTATAAAGTGAAGTTTTCTGGAGGAGCGCTTATTGTAGCACCATCCTGCCAAGGTGACTTCTTCGCCTATGTGGTTTTTAAGGTCGCTTATGCGCACATATTCTTTCATTTTCTGAAACCTCAGGTTTTTAAAAATTCCCATTCGCGTATACGCGAAAGTGATTGTTTGACGAAATCTAATGTTTTGTTTTCAAAAGTTACTACAGGCAATTCAGATATTTCTTTGCTCACAAGATAGTTCTGCAATGAAGTGAAATCTATGTTGCCTTCGCCTATCGGCAAATGCTGGTCTCCAGTGGAATCATTGTCATGTACATGAAATTCGTAAATATGACCGTCAAGAGCTTCAAGCCAGTCCTGCATATCCAATGGCGCGAAGATATTGTAATGCCCTGTGTCAAAGCAGAATCCGATATTTGAGGTGCCGATTGCTTCTTTTATAAGCAAAAGGCTAAATGGGTCTCTGTCAAATATGTTTTCAAAGGCAAGTTTTATACCTTTATCTTCTGAATACTTGGCAATAAAATCCAAGTTAGGCAAAGCATTGTCAAGCCAGCCAGTGTGCTCGATTGTTTTTTTTTCAGGCAAAGCAGTATAGCCTGGATGGACAACTATGATATCAGCTCGTAAAAAAGCTGCTGTGTCTATAGCCCATTGGAGCTCTTTTCTGGTCGTTTCTGCTATCTCTTTGGATTCAGAACCCAAATTTAAGTGCATAAAAGGGGCATGTAAAGTAGGTCTGAAGGAATATTTTTCAACTTCGGATTTCATTGAGTTTGCAAATGCCGAGTTCTTAGGCAAGTTTACCGATGAGGCAAAGTAAAACTCAGGACTTGTGCCGAAGTCGTCAACTTCTGCGAGACCGAATTTTTTGACTATCTGATGTGACAAATTTATATTGATTCTTGGCATAAAGACCTGCTTTCAGTTGCTTCTGTTGTCAGAGGCAACAGCATGGGCAAGTATATTATGATTCAATCAAAATAGCAAGTAAACCCATAAGTCATGACTACTAGTGCTGTGTTTTGTCTAAAACTTTCCTATTTTGATATTATTCTAGTTAATAATGTCTTCATGGTTATCTGATACTGCTATCGCACAGTTACGAGTGATGAGTGGCGAGTGGCGAGTTGAATTGTTTAGCTCCGCCTAGCATCGAACATCAGCATCTGTCCTTAATCAGAGGCTAGGACAAAAATTGTGATTATGCGGTAGCAGAATGCAATTTTTGCCCAATTTTGCCCTCATCTGTGTCCATCTGTGGATATAAATAAATGTACCCGATAACGAACAATTAGGTGCAACAGTCTACTAGTGTGACATCTAAAACTTTCCTTTTCTAGCCACTGTAAACTGGCAACAACCCACTGTTTTAAAAGTCTGTGTAATCTGTAGATGCCTTCTCCATTCCATTTTACTTCAATTTTTCGTATGATAATTGGAGAGGGGGGGAGGATTTATGCAAATTAGAAGACTTGTCATTTTATCAGCGACCTTTGTTTTTATATTAATAATGCTGGCAGTTGTCGGAGTTGTTGCGCATTATTCAGAAGGAGAGTTCTTTAGGGAGCCTGTTTACAAAGAACTTAAAGAAGTCGCTTTCTTTTCTCCTGAATTGGCTCCTTTTGCAGATTTAAAGAATATAGATCCAGATGTTAAGGAAAAGATAAAAGAGCTGGCTTATAAAAAACACTTTGAATCAGATGCCTATGCTGTTTTTGCGACTTCACCGGATGACATTTTTACAAACGAAGACTGAAGATTTATAGAGACTGTTCTTCCACATGAGAAAATAAAACTTTTTCAGAGTGAACTTCCGCAGCTAGTTTTTTCTTTGGCTAAAAAAGTTCCACCTCAGCTGAAAGTGCCGAAAAACCTTGATAATTCAAAAGAACCTGTGGCAAGAAAACTGGAACTCGAAATCAGAAGAGAAGTCTCCTGTTATCTGTCTACAATGTCGAAATACTTTGCTTCTAAAAAAGAATATGAGGCGGCATTGGCTAGTTTGGCTTCCATTCAACTTTTAGATTTGCAAATAGAAAGAGCTTCGGGAAATAGGTCTTTTGATATCCTGGCTTATGTAATAGCCATAAGTTCAAAGAGCTATTTCAATGATGCTTTGACAAGTATTTTGCCCGTTATAGATTTGCCTGCGGCAACTTTGAAAGAATGGACTGAATTATTCAGTGAATTGTATCATGAAATTACCCCTCTTAAAGTTGCTGTGGAATGTGACAGAGTTGAGTTTTTGTCTATTTATGAAGAACAGAATCAGACACTTTTGAGCAAATTGATCCCTGTCATGAAAGCGGGCAGAGATCCGGAAATGATTAAAAAGTATGTGGATCCTAACTATGAACCTATTTTAAAGATTCTGGACAAACCTTTCACTCAAGAGGCTTACTCTTCTCTTGTTAAACATCTTGAGAAAATTGAAACTGAAATAGCTGCCTTGGAAAAGAAACTCTCTGATACAAGACAATCTCTTTCTCTTTCAAAGCAAATAGAGCAACTTTTCCTTACACAGGTAGCTATTTATTGGACTTTTAACGCTCCCTCTCTTAAGAAGCGTGCTAAATTCGCGATCGAGAAAAAACGACAAATGAGCGGATTGATAAATGCTATGGGGTTAAAAGCCTATGAAAAAGAGTTCGGTTGTTTGCCTGAATCTTTAGGCAAAGTTGAGGAATGGCTTGGTTTCCGACTGCCCAAGGATCCCGTTGGCGAAAAAAACTTTATCTATAATCCGGAAAACAAAGAAAAAACTCTTTACGGCGAGAAAATCGACTCTTCAAATTCTGAAATATTCGTAGATTGGGATTATGCCCGTAAAGATACAGTTTTTATCCCTCTGAATTAACACATGTTTTTTTAAAAAAAGATCCAAGTTCGTATGTTTCGCGGTTAGAAAAGTCCTGACTGTGTTATTTGCGGATTTTAAAGTTTTTGGCTTCTTATCTGTGTAATCTGTGGATAAAAATTTTTCTATTTGTTATAATTCCCATTCAATCCTATTATGATAAGCGGCTTAAGATGATAGAATACACAATTAAACGCATTTTTGCGGCTATTCCAGTACTTTTTGGTATTCTGTTGCTGACTTTTCTGCTTTTAAACGTTATTCCAGGCGACCCTGCAAGAGCCGTCGCAGGTCCCAGAGCTGATGAGCAGACTTTGGCTCGTATCAGAAGCGAGATGGAGTTAGATAAGCCTCTGATGACCCGATTTTTCTCCTATTCAGGCAAAATTCTGAAGGGCGATTTTGGTAATTCAATAGTTACTGGCAGGCCTATAATGACCTCTTTCAAAGAGAAGTTTCCTGTCACATTGAAATTGGCTGTGATGGCTGCATTGATTTCTGCAGTTCTTGGGGTTGCAATGGGTATAATAAGCGCAGTGAACAAGGGCGGTTTCATAGACAAACTTTCAACTGTAATGACTGTTACAGGTATAAGTGTTCCGATTTTTTTAGCTGCCATAGTAATTTCTTATGTTTTTACAGTGAAGATCCCCATATTTGCTTCAGCAGATACCACTGATTTTTCAGGTCTTTTGCCTTTTATTCTGCCAGCCGCCACATTGGGTATGCGTTCAGCGGCTTTTTTAGCCAGAATTGTCAGAAGCGGCATGATAGAAGTGCTCAATAATGACTACATAAGAACTGCCAAGGCAAAGGGCTTGCGCAAGAGCAGAATTTTATTTTCTCATGCTCTTACGAATGCCTTGATTCCAATAATAACAGTTATAGCTTTGGATTTTTCCAGCTATCTGAATGGCTCTGTCATAGTTGAGACAATTTTTACATTGCCTGGCATTGGCTCTTTTGCCATGAATGCTATTTCACAGCGAGATTACCCTGTTATACAGGCTACGATTCTTTGCGGTGCCTTTATTTTTATATTTATAAATCTTCTCACAGATTTAATATATGCTTGGTTAAATCCGCAAATCAGAGACGAAATGTCAGGTAAAGTTTCAAAATGACAAAGTTTGCGGAATTTTTAAGAAATATGACTATGGCTGGCAAGTTTGCTTTTCTGGGCATAGTAATAGTTATTTTGTTGGGTATTTTGGCTCCTGCAATAGCTCCACATTCCCCTCATGACCAGGATATTACCAGAAAGTTCAAAAAAGTCGACGGTTACCCTCTTGGCTGCGATGAATTGGGCAGATGTGTCTTGTCCCGTCTTCTCTACGGAGCGCGCCTTTCTTTGACTATTGCGCTTTTTGCCCGTTTGCTGGCTATACTTGTCGGAGTCGCTGTCGGCTTGACTGCAGGTTATTTCGGAGGGGCAATTGACTGGACTCTTATGAGGCTTGCCGACATATTTTTGGCTTTTCCCAGTCTATTATTGGCTATAGCTATCTCAATGGTAATGGACAGCAGCGTTCAAACTGTGATATTTGCTATAGCTGCTTCAGGGTGGGCAGAAATAGCAAAAATAACGAGAGCTTCTGCTATGGAATTGAAAACAAAAGAATACGTGACTGTCGCCAAAACTTTCGGAGCGGGAGATTTTCGCATAATAATGACTCATATTTTGCCTAATGCAATGCCTGTTATAACAGTTGTATTTACAATGGGCATAGCTTCCGCTGTTTTAACAGAGGCAAGTCTAAGCTATTTGGGAATGGGCGTTCCTCCGGAGTTGCCAACTTGGGGAGGAATGGTGAATGCCGGTAAAGATTATCTGATAGCCTATCCTGCAGCTGTTTTTTATCCAGGATTGGCTATAGCTTTTTTGGTGATTGTTTTTAATCTTTTCGGTGATGAACTGCGTGATGCTATGGATCCTGCCAGGAGAGTGAATCTATGATTTCAGGAAAACCTGTAATAGGGGTTGTCTTTGCCGATACAGCTAAGAGGGATTCTGAAATGCGTATCAGAACATACGTTTCCAGAAAGTATTCAAACGCTTTGCGTCTTTCAGGCGCTATCCCAATTTATATTCCATGTACTGTGCCTGAAACTCAAGATGAAGCTTTAGCCTTGGCGGAAGAATACGCAGCTATTTATCTGCCCATGACAGACGGAATTTTGCTTGCAGGCGGTGAAGATGTTCATCCAAGATTTCAGGGAGAAGAGCCCCAAAAAGGCTTAGGTGAAACAAACCCCTTCAGAGACGTTTTTGAGCTGACTATAGCAAGGATGGCTTATGCTCAAAAGAAGCCAATCTTAGGTATATGCCGCGGAATACAGCTCATTGCCATAGCTTTGGGAGGCAAAGTTTTTCAGGATATAGCTTCGCATACTGAGATGCAGCATTCTCAAAACACAGCCAGATGGGGCTTTCAGCATAAAATTAAAATAACGCCTGGAAGCAGGCTTGAAAAAATAGCCCCTAAAGACGATGTTTTCGTAAATTCTTTTCACCACCAGGCTGTCAGGGAATGTCCTGCGAACTTTTTTGTGTCAGCTGTTACTGCAGACGGTTTGATTGAAGCTATGGAATCTGCAGACAGCGACATTTATTGTTGCGGCGTTCAATGGCACCCTGAAGAAACTTTTCATTCCGACGCTTTTAGCAGAGCTGTTTTCAAAGACTTTGTAGATGCCGCAGGTAACACTGTGCTAGAGAAGAGGCAAGAGATTTAAACTCCGGTAAAAATCATGAAGAATGAATCATCAGCAAAGGTTCTTTTGCTAAATCTGCTCCCCTTTTTGGAAAACGGCAAAGCGAAACAAAAATATACGCCGCCTCCGCTAGGCTTAATGTGCCTTCAAGAGGCCTTTCAAGGGGAAGTCCTGTTCGCGGATTCTCCTACGGGCTCTTTGGAGGATTTAAAGACAGAATATTCAAAAATGCCTGTCACGGCTATTTTGTGCATGTTGCCTCCTTCTGTAAAGACTTCTTCTTTGGAGGATATTTCTTCAGACTTTGAAAGACTTTGTAGCGAATATCCTTGCTATGATTTATTATCAGAGCTCAGAAAGATTTTTCCTGATGCCTTAATAGGTTGCAACAGTTTGTCACAAGAATACGACCCTTGCTTCGATTTCGCTGTTCTTGGCACAGGCAGAAGCTGTATTAACAGAATATTGGCTGGCGATTTGCCTAAGGGTTTTTATGATGATGTTCTTGAAGATGAGAGTTTTCCATTGCCAATTGCAACGACTCCTCTTGTTAAAGGGCTTTATTCAGTGATGCCTGAGATAAGTCTCTCATCGCTTTATACTATTGAAATAGCTTCACCTTGGGCTGGTATCAATGATTGTGCGAACCCTGATTTTGCTTTGCCGAGCAAAGAGTTTATTGGCAAACTTATAGATTGCCTTTGCAGCTCTGATTATAAGTCTGTACATTTTTCAAATGCTTACCTCTCGCCGGAAATATTTCAAGACTGCAAGTTGAATGATAATGCTATCCTTGTTTCTATGACAGCCGGAAATAAGCTTTATGACAATTATAAAAGCAGCGGGATTCATAGACTCTGGTTTCAAAATGCCTCAGAAGCTGTTTTGTTATTAAATTCATTTGATAAAAAGCTTTTGCCTGAGCTGGGTTTGCAAGAAACTTTTGCCAAAACTGCCATGGAGGACATCAAAAGTCTTTTGCCAATTCTATGCAGGCTGGCGGTTATTAAGGCTCCTGATACAAACAGGAGGCTTTTACAAAGAAGTATTGTAAGGTTTCTTTTTATTGAGAACGGATTTTGGAAAGGACTCTTTGCTATCAGAAATATGTCTGATTTGATTATATTTATGAGACGCATAAATTGGTTTTTGGAGGCAGGAGTTTTATGACGAAAAAAAATAAAATAGTGCATATAGTAAATGGACCAAATATGAATTTGCTGGGCGAACGGGAGCCTGAGATTTATGGCTGCGAGACACTTGAACGTTTAAACGTGAGACTTTCTGAATACGCAGCGAAGCATGGCGCTACCCTAACTTTTTTTCAGAGCAACCATGAAGGTGAGCTTGTCGACTATATTCAATCTTTAGAGGCTTCTTCAAGGATTATAATAAACCCTGCGGCCTATGCCCATACAAGTCTGGCTTTGCCTGACGCTTTGCGAGGAAAACGCCTGAAAGCGGTTGAAGTTCATATTTCAAATATCCATGCTCGGGAGAGCTATAGACAGCATTCTTATCTTTCCTCTGCAGTTGTTGGTGTAATAGCAGGTTTGGGAAGTTACGGTTATTTTTTGGCTCTTGAGTATTTGCTGAAGAACTATGACTAAGAAGAAACCGGAGCTTTTGGCTCCCGCGGGTGACAAAAACGCTCTGAAAGCAGCCTGCTTGGCTGGAGCTGATGCGGTTTATCTTGCCGGCAAGCGTTTCGGAGCAAGAGCTTTCGCTTCCAATTTCGATGAGCAAGGATTAATTTGGGCAAGGCGTGTTACTCGCTCATTGAACAAAAAACTTTATATTACTGTTAATACCTTGGTTTTCGAAAACGAACTTAAGCTTCTTCGTCACGCCTTGGAATTTTACATGCAGTTGGCTCCAGATGCCCTTATTATACAAGACTTAGCAGTGGCTCTGGAACTTTCGAAACTGGGGGGACAAATTCCTTTACATCTTAGCACTCAAGGAGCTTTTTTTCCTGCCACATCTACAGAAGTATTAGAAGACCTGGGGATAAGCAGAGTTATATTGCCTCGTGAAGCCACTTTGGAGGAAATCAAAGCTTTCAGAAATAAAACTTCTCTTGAACTTGAATCATTTATTCATGGCGCCATGTGCTACAGCATATCAGGGAGATGTTTTTGGAGCAGAGCTTTAGGAACTAGATCTGGCAACAGAGGGACTTGTGCCCAGCCATGCAGAAAGGAATATTGGAATAACAAGATAGACAGAGAGAAACTTTTCAGCCCTAAAGATCTCATACTTGCCTCAGATGCTTTAAAACTGGCTGAAGTCGGTGTTAATTCCTTGAAAATAGAAGGCCGTATGAAATCGGATGATTATGTTTATGAGACAGTTTTCTCATACAGACAGATAATTGATGGCGAAAAATTAGAGCCTGAGAAATTTAAAAGCGTTTTTGCCCGTGAATCCGGCAAAGGATTTATAGGCAAATTTCCCAAAATTCCTGGGATTTGGCGAACAACGTTAGACTCAGGAAACTTAGGACAAGAAGTTGCGGTTGTTTCAGGGAATCCATCCGACGGTATGCTGAGAGTTTCTTTGAAAGCCCCTCTTTCAAAAGGTGATGGAATGCTTTGGTTTGACAACAAAGGAAAGAACGGAGCAAAGATCACTTGGATTCAGAGCGACAAAAAAAGTTCAGATGTTTTCTTGAGAGGTTTGCCGCCTAACCTGCCTAAAGGTACGGTTCTTTACAGAACCTTTACGGAAAATATCCCTGATTGGAAGTCACGTTGGGATCCAATTTGGGAGAGACAACCAGTAGTTCTCTATTGGTCAGGGCGTGACAATACGCCCTTGGCGGTCGAAACTTTTATAAACGGAGAAAAATTTCGAATAGAGACAGAAGAACTCTTGCAGATTGCAGATAAAAAAGGCTTGGAAGAAGGAATCTTGCAGGAAAGATTTGACGTTCTTGGGGATACTTTCAGAGCTGAAAAACACGTAATGACTATGCTGGGCAAGCATCTCTTCATAAGACCTGGGGCATTGAAAGAGCTTAAAAGAGATTTCGTTAAAAAACTGTATGCAACAGAGAGCCAAGGAGGCTCGCTCATGAAGGGGCAAGGGGAATTGACTCCTGTGTTATCCAAGTCTTTGCAAAAAAAGTTTGAGGCTTTGGATAAAGAACTATCTCCTGTCTGTGAAGAGGCGAGTGAGGGGAAAGAACAGCCTTCAATTGGCATTAGAGTTTGGAACAATGTCTTTCCTTTTATAAAGGATCTTATGCCCGATTATTGGATTTTACCTTGGCATGGTCAGAATGAGACGGCTCTCAGGATTTTAAAACAGCCTGTCAGATATTGGCTCCCACCTGTAATTAATTTGGAAGAGTTTGATAGCCTTGCCAAAGAACTCGCAAAGACAAAACCTGGCAATTTTCTATGCTTTGGATGGGAAGCTTTTGAGTTGCAAAAGCTTTTTCCGCAACATAAATTTACTTTGGACTGGACGTTCAATATTGGTAACAGCTTAGCTGCAGGTTTTGTGAATTCTCGGGGGATTAATTGTGTTCTTAGCAGAGAAATTCCAATTGAGAGCCAGATTTCTTCAGGAAAGTTGGCCAAAACAGATTTAGTCTGGAATCCTGCGGTATCTTTTTCAAGGTTCGGAGAAGCTTTGCCCCCTAAAGAGAAAGTTCGAAATGCTCACAAAGACTTCTTTTTTGCTTTTCCTGTTAGTTCTAATGTAACAGCTATGTTTTTATCTGAAAAGAATATTAATGTGCCCTTTGTGCCAGGAGCTTCAGTACAAATAGACCTAGCCGTGGCTCCTGATGAAAATATAGTTCAGTTGGCAAAGCAGCTGTCAAAGGTTATAAGAAAATTCCGACTTTCAAGCTTATGAGGTGCTTAGGAAAATAAAAACAGGGTTCAAAAGAACCCTGTTTTTATTTAGGATAATGAAGTTTAATACGCAACTTTTAGATGTTATACAACACTAGTGCGATTGTTGCATCAAATAACCATGAATAGTCCATGTTGACTGCTTGTCATTGAATAGAGAAGTTTTAGACAAAACAAAGCACTAGATCGTTCTGGGCTGTTGCAAGAGGGTTTTTCCTCTGACATCGACTGTAAGAACTGAACATGGTGCTTTTCTTACCAGTTCATAGGTGATTCCGCCGAGCCAAGAATCTATAAAGCCAGTTTTTCCGTGGCTTCCTACCACAATTAGCGAGATGTCTTCTTTCTTAGCATATTCTAAGATTTGTTTAGATACATCGCCGCTTCTGACTCGTTTAAGTATGGGCAGATCTTTGTAAGCTGCAGGCACAAACTCATCAAGCATTTTGGCTGCTTTGACTTCCCAAGATTTTGCCACGTTAAGGGGATCGCCTCCAATTGAAAGGCTTATAGTATCTTCCTCAACGACATGCAAAAGGTGAATTTCAGAGCCATATTCACTTGCAAAAGATGCGGCATAGTCAAACGCCTGAGCTGAAGCGTCGGAAAAATCAATTGGAACTAAAATTTTTGCAATTTTCAACATTTCTTTTCCTCTCTCAGTTTTTTATCCAAGTAGGATGTTTTCCTTTTCCTATAACCTTTCTGGAATAGTCATCCATGGAAACCACATGAATGAAACCTCTGTTTTCATATGCAATGAACTTGCCGTCAGGAGAGGCGGATGGATTTGTTCCTAAAAAGTTAAGATTTTCTCTAACATCTTTTTTTACAGAATGAAGAATGAGGGAGTTGACAATAGTATCTTTTTCAGAGAGTTCATTAGAGAAAAAGAGTATATTGTCTTCATCCATAAAGCTCGGGTAGGCATCGTTCAAGTTGTCGTCTTTGCTGATTTTGAATATGCCTTGGGCTAATGTGGAATATCTGTAGACAGAAACCTTTTGTTTGGAATTGATAACTGCTGCTGCGATCCAAGGACCGAAGTTGGAATAAGAAGCCGAGACTACTTTATGATTTTGAGATATTCTGCGGGTATTTTTACTCAATATGTTGTAAACATAGAGTTCAGAAGCTGCATCTGCACTTGTTAAAAGCATTTGTTTTCCGTCTGGTGAGAAGTCTTGGAAAATCATATCTTGGATAAGTCTTTTAACTTTTGTTCGTTGCGAATTGAGAATATATACTTCAGATTTCATTTCTTGGGTTCGGTTGGTAAAGGCGACCCATCCGGACATTTCGTTATATTTGGGGAATACTATGTTATTAAAGGCAGGTGTCAGTCTTTTTCTGTTATTGCCGTTAACATCTGAGGTTAATAGATAATTTTTGCCTTTGGCGGCTTCTTCGACAAACATTATTTTGTATTTTGCATTCTCAAATGGATCTTTTACTTCTCCAGCTACTAAGAGAGTGCATAATGTTGTGAACAATAGAAGCATTACAGCTGTTTTTGAATTCATTTTCTAATTCCTTTCAAAAAAATACCGCTCACTAAGTCTTTAGACTCATAAGCGGTATTATAAACTAAATTGTATAAAGGCGCAAAAAAAACAACTCGGAAGAAGAGATAATTTTAATATTCGCTCTGTTCTCTTTGTAGTTAATGGGGGAGGGCATCTCTTTTAAAGATACCCTCCTTTGTTTAACCTTATTATTGCAGATAGAGAGCCTTCAGATCATCGCTTTGTTTTGTAAAGCTTTCGCGATATTTTTTAACGAGACCTATTTCATCTTGGAGTTGTCTCAACTCTCTGATTTCTGCTGACGCGTTTTCATATTTTGCTTCTTTGGCACGTATTCTGGATTCAAGAGAAGACATTCTTTTGTTCATTCTTGTTTCTCTGCTAGCCAATTCAGCAGCTGTTTTCTGAGCGTAAGACTGTCTTTGCTTGATGGCATTTGAAAGGTTGTTCATGTTAGTTTTCATAGCATTCAAGCGTTTTTCAGTCTCATCAATGCTTCCTTTGCCCCAGATGCGATCCCAGAGTGTCGGATCAGCTCTTCTGGCTTCAACGGCTGCTCTGTAAGACTTGAGAGCGTGATAATATTCGCGGTGGAGGTCTGCGGGGTTAATGAGTCCATATGGAGCTTTGCCGAAGTCAGGAACGCTTATGCCAAGCTTATTCAGATCATTTTTTCTGAATATATTGGGATGAGTTATGGAGCGCATAATACTATAGCCTTTATCCATGGCAAAGATATTCATGCGGCGCAGGTCTTTCATGCCCATGGAGGCAACGTCAGACTTGAACTGCTCGTTGACATCTGACAGAACTTTAGTTTCCTGCTGTTTTCTTTCTTCTTCAGCTTTTTTGCGTTCTTCTTCTTGCTTTTTCTGTTCGCGTTTGCGTTCTTCGCGTTTTTCGTCAACTTTATCTTTGAACTCGCCAATCTTGTCTTTGATTTTTTCGACTAAGTCTTTGAACCAAGATTTCTTTTCAGGTTTATCTTCAGCATCACGTTCATCGTTTCGCTTTTCGACTTCTTTGTCGATTTTTTCAAGCTCTTCTGCAGTGATGGGTTCGCCGTCTTTATTTACAAAAGTGACAGTTTTACCATCATTGGAAAGCAAATAGGTATAACCTTCGGGCGGGTTCATAGCCATCCAGTCTTCTTCTGAGAGGAAACCTTGCTGAATCATCCAGCGGATTGTGTTCTCATCCAAGGCAACCAAGCGTTTGCGCTGCTGCTGGAGAACTTGGTTTGCTTTGTCTACTGCCGATTGCATTGCTGCAAGTTTTTCAGTGGCGGTCCACTCAATGTCTCTGGTGAGAGTGTCAGTAGCTATGCCTTCATTTTCTTCAACTTTGGGTTCTTCAGGTTTTTCAGGTTCCGCGGGTTTTTCCGGTTCAACTGTGACAGTTTCTTCCTGAATGATCTTGAAAGTCCAACCAGAATATATAAGGTTGGGGTTTGATTCAAGCTGTGGATACTGGTCTTTGTTCCACTCTACTATTTCGGGCCATCTATTGGCATCGCCTAACAGTCTGGCTGCGATCTTGGAGAGGTTGTCGCCAGGTACAACTGTATAAGTGGATTCTTTTTTTACCACTTTAGTTTCGGGTTCAAGTTCTATTTTCTGACCGCCCATCGGATCCCGGCCATCAGGGGTCGGTCCCATGATTATGCCAGCCGGCTCGGCTATTTCTACAGATTCTACCTTCTCACCTTCGTCGATAACGACACCTGTAAAGGCATCGTTGGCTGTAGCGACTATAGGCAAGCAGAGTAACGAAACGACTACGAAAATGCTTAACAAGAGTCTTTTCATTTTTAGCGCCTCACTTATCAATTTATGGAATTATCCTGCTAACAATTATAATAATATATACGATGTACCGCAAGAAAAGTTTTAAAATTTATTTTTTGTTGCTTGCTTTTATACAGCTATGTTATTTATGTACTGAATCACTGAATAAAAATATCTTGCGAACGAATTTTCTAACTAATGAGAATAGATGTCGCCAGAAACAGTCCGATTGGAGGCTTGTATGTGGCCTAGATGGCTAAGAATGGGGTCGGGGCTATGGGTAGCTCTGGACAGTGCAAAGAACAGAAATTTTAATTTTTTTTGGGTTTTGACCATTCTTTTTTTAGGGCCTTTGCTTCTTCCTCTTTATATTGCTTTTAGACCCCCTCTTAAAGGCGAGAGAAAATCCCGTTGTTTTCTTTGGAATCTCCTCACAGCTTCAGAAAAAGTTTTTTCAGGCTTTTTCGTAATGGCTGCTATTTCAGCTTCTATGAAAAACTTTTTGCTGAAAAATAAGGGCGAGCATCCGAATGTGACATCTAAGAGAAAAGCAGCTACTTTATTTGGGCTTTTAACCATCTCTTTTTTTCTTCTTGTTGAGAAAATTTTCTTTTTCTCTGTAAGGAAGCATGTTGAAAAGAATATTTTAAAATTTTGATCAAAATTTCTCCTTTTAAATCTTTGTTGTTTTATTTCTCTCCTTTTTATAAGGGATTGCCTCTTTTTATAATTCTCTCTTTTCTTTTGTCCTGTGTTTCTTTGACTCCAGTTTTGGCACGTTCTTTCCCTGAGCCTAAGCTGGAAAAGATATCCGATTTTTATGCTAAGCGTTTGCTTTATCCGAAAATTTCTGGCTGGAGACAGCAATCTTTGCATGGCTCTTATAAGGTTTTCGAACCGGAGCTCCCGGATTCAGTAAAAAATAACTCGGGCATTGTGCTGATCCTTCATGACGCGCTTTCTCCCGCTCCTGAACATTACGCTGGCTTTATCCGTTATTTGACGGCAACAGGCTGGATTGTGGTTTTTCCTTTTTATTCCGCTCCTGCCTCAACCAAAGGTGAACATCTTTATTCAGCGGTTTGGGCACTTAAGGACTTTTTACAACAGTATGCCGATCTAAAAAAAGCTCCTCCTCCAGTTGACAAGTTCGCTGTTTGGGGACATGGCACAGGTGCTCTTCTTGCCGCAAATCTTTCGGCTTCTTATGATTATTTTGGTTTGCCTCATCCTAAGGCTTTGCTTTTGATGACTCCTAAAAAGTCTTTCGGAAAGTTGCTGGATTTGACTGGGATAAGCCGGGAAACTTTTATGGTTGTAGTAGTAGGCGACAAAATGAAGAGGGCGGATATTCACTTCGCCGCCGAGATGTTTCATGGAACAGATCGGGTACCGCGAGCTAACAAACTTTTTGTGACCGTGCGTTCTGATATGCATGGCAGACCGCCTTTGATAGCTGATTATTCTGCCCCTCTTTCCTCGGTGACACGTCCTTCTTCGCCTTTATTCAGAACTTCAGAGGCGGAATGGATTCTCGCTTTTAATAGAGATTTCAGAAGCGGGTATGTGCATGCGTCACCCCTAACCCTTTATGATTTTTTGGTGACATTCCGCATTTTCGATAACTTGACTTCTGCCGCTTTGGAAGAGAGACAAGGTTTAAAAGAGCTTCTTTATTCCAAAGAGTTTTCTTCTATGGGTTACTGGACTGACGGCAAGAGAATTAATCCTATGAAGGTGACTGCTAATCCTTAATAAAGCTTTAGAACCATAACTTGCGATTGACTAATGGAAAAATAGTTGTTTATAATAGCCATTTAGCAAAAGAATTAAAATTTCTGGAGGTCTTTTAATATGAATGTTGTGCTTAGACATAACATGAGGATACCGGCGATAGCGCTTATCTTAGCTTTTATTGCCAGTATAAGTCCACTCATGGTTATAGCTCCCAAGCCAGTTTTAGGAGCTGAACCGATGCTAGAACAATTTGGAATAGGTGAACCGCCTCCTCCTCCTGAGGGCGTTCATAAAACAGTATCCAAAACAGCAAGGCGTGCTGCTTCCTCAGTTTTGCCGATTTCGTTTGATCGGATTTTTGAAGAGATGCTTCCTGACTCCTTCATAGAAGTTTCGGCACAAAAAATTGCTCCTGCTGATGTTGATGCGCTTTATATCTCTTTTGAACAAACTCCGGAGATTCTTTCAGAAAATATTGAGATGGGCAAAAAAAGCATGCCAATGCTGCCGGAACCAGTAGAAGGAATTCCTCAGCCCAAAAACTTGCCTCCCTCTTATACGACTTCTATAGTTAAACATTCTCCCGGTATTAAGCCTCCTCCTGTGGTTGACTTGGGGGAAGGATATGTGCCTGTTCCTACTCCTCCGACAATTGAACTGGAGGAAGAGGCAGACGCTTGGGTAAGCGGGGCAGTTCATCATGCAGATGGAATTTATGGGGGAAGTTTCTCCCACTCTTGTTGCTCCAGAGCTTCCTATGTGCCTCCTCCGGTAGAACTCTCCAATAATGAATTGCGTGAAAAAGCTGTAGTTAATAATTTGAGACATCGCCCTGAAACTTCAGCAACTTATAGAAGGTATTCAGGTATGGTTCCCGAACTTCCGCCTGCAGTAGATTTGAGACAGCCTGAAGAAGATGTTTGGGCTGTTTATGACAATGACTCTGTTTCTGGAGAGCTTGAAATGACAGCTGCTGTAAAAGCAGCGGAAATGGCCGTGTGTAACGACCAGGGTATTGCTAATGAAAATTTGCCTGAGTTTCCGCAGAGTCTTTCCGGAACTGTTTCGGAAACAGCGGCAAACACAGTTAACGAGCCAGCTTCTTCTCATGTGAAAACAGCGGTAGGCACAGCTATGGATCATACTGTTGCCGCTTCTGTGCCGGCAGTTGCAACTGTCGCTGCGACTTCGCCTCAACCAAAACCTGCTGTCAATACAGGCGGCACTTCATTTATAGTGCCTGAGCGTGTTCCTGTTTTGATCATTCTCATAGTTTTCTGTGCATGTATTTGGCATGCAGTCTCCAAAGCAAGGCGAGGAGAGGCTCTGTTTATCAGAAAAATCAGCGGTCTCTCAGCTCTGGAAGATGCTGTCGGAAGAGCTACCGAAATGGGCCGAGGCGTGCTTTATATCCCCGGTATTGCGGATATGGACGATATTCAGACTATAGCTGGCGTTACCATAATGGGACATGTGGCTAAAACTGCTGCTGAATACGAAACTCCTTTCTACAACCCCATGGCGCGCTCGTTTGTTATGTCGGTTGCTCAGGAAGTTGTAAAGCAGGCTTATCTTGAAAAAGGCAAGATGGATGCTTATCGTCCTGACAGAATTACTTACCTTACAGATGACCAGTTCGGCTTTGTTTCTGGTGTTGCAGGCTTAATGACTCGTGAAAAACCGGCTGCATGTTTCTATTTTGGCACTTTTTATGCTGAATCCTTGATACTCGCTGAAACAGGAAACTCAGTAGGAGCGATTCAGGTTTCAGGAACAGCCGAGGCCTCGCAGATACCTTTCTTCGTTGCAGCATGTGACTATACTCTGATTGGCGAAGAGCTTTATGCGGCTTCAGCTTATTTTTCAAAAAATCCTCGCGAAATAGGTACTCTTAAAGGGCAAGATTTGATGAAAGTTTTGATAATTTTCTCCATAATCTTTGCCACAATAGTAGTAACGCTCAAAGAGGGGCAATTTATTGCCAGCCCCGGCTTTGTTAATTTCGCAGAACGTTTCATGCATTATCTTAAGTAAGGAGCCGAAAAACAAATGCTATTTATAAAACGAACTCTTCCGTTATTTGTAACTTTTGTTGTCGGAACCTTGATGATTATAGCCTTCTTCAGCGGAGCATCTCCTGATTCCCCGATCAAAAGGATTGAGAGCACTTTGCCTCGTTGGACCCAAATTGTCATGGCTTTTACCATGGTTCTTGGTTCTTTGAACCTGGTGCTGATAAATCTAAGGAAGGTTAACCGTAAGGTTCCTGGATATGGTTACAGCATAGTTTTGCTGGTTGGTTTTTTTGCTATGGCTATAGCCGGACTCTTTGCTGGTTCTTGGCGTATCGCTGAAAAGAATATTAAAGTGGGAGGCGTCTATAGGTGCTTAGACCAATCAGGCAGAAGTTTTTCCAAGGTGATGGTGATCGGAATAGATTATCTGGACTTGGAAGCTGAAAAAGCAGCTCTTTTAAAGGCCGGAGATCCTGCATCTCTTGAAACAGCGGCTGGGCTGGATATGAATGCCAAGGTCGTGGACAGGATAAGAGTTGCATACCTTGATAAAGACGACAAAGTTCTTAAGAGGACAGTAAAAGACGAAAAAGGCCGTGAAAAAGAAGTTGATTATATTGAAGCTGTCACTTCTGATCGCATAAAGGGCATTTGTGGCGTGCTTATGCATGACAGCCAGCGAATTCTCTATAAGGGTGTGTTTGCTAATGCTCAGGCTACCATGTTCTCACTGCTTGCTTTCTTTGTTGCGTCAGCTTCTTTCAGAGCTTTCAGAATAAAGTCAAAAGAATCAGCTCTCTTGATGTTATCAGCATTTATAGTTATGCTTGGCAATATTCCTCTGGCTAATACAGTTTCTATGTGGCTGATGAAGATTCCCGTCATAGGAAAATTTCTTGATATAGTCACAATAAAAGAATGGCTGCTGGCTTACCCCAGCTCTGCCGCGCAAACTGCAATTATCATTGGAGCTACATTAGGCTCTATGACAGCATCGCTCAAGATTTTGCTTGGTATTGAACGCTCGCATCTTGGCGGGGAAGGTTGAGGCTGACTATGGATTTTTTGATTAAGCTTAAAGATATAGATAGACGTTGGATTTTCTTGTTCCTTGCTTTTTCTCTCATTCTTCCGATGATTTTCAAACCTCATATGAAGATTGTTGCAAGTAAAGCGGTTCAAGAGCTTTATGACTATATAGAAAAACTCCCTGAGGGAACAAGGTGTTTTCTCTCATTTGACTTTGATCCTGGCGCAGAACCTGAACTTGGTCCTACTGCCTCAGCTGTCTTGACACATATGCTTAGACGCAATCTTAAACCCGTTATGGGTGGAAACTGGCCTCTGGCAGGCGAGTTGGCTGAAAGGGGAATTGCTACTGCAATCAGAAGATATCAAGAGACATACGAGGAAAGCAAATCTAAAGGTTTGTTGGCTCCTGGGGCTAAGTATGAAGTCAAAAACGGTGAAGATTATGTGATTCTGGGCTATAAAACAGGCGGCACGATACATGTCAAAAATATCTCCAAGGACTTTTTGACTTATTATCCCCAAGATAAAGACGGGGTTTCTACTGCCAATATGAAAATTTTCCAAAATTCTGACGGAAGAAAATTCAAAATGCAGGATTTCGGTCTTGTTTTCAGTATGACAGCCGGAACGAATGGAATTGAAGCCTATATTAGTATGGCCAGCGAACACAAATGCACTATGTCGGCTGCTTGCACTTCAGTAAATATACCCAAGTTTACCACTTACAGACAGACTAAACAGCTTGTAGGCTCTGTCGGAGGTCTTCCTGCTGCTGCAGAATATGAAAGCCTTGTCGGTTACTATGGTACTGCTTCTGAAGGTATTGGCCCTCAGACTATGGCGCATCTATTGATTATGTTCTTCATAGTTGTCGGTAATATGTCTTACTTCGCCGAACGCTGGGCGACAAAGAAATCAAAGTAAGGAGAGGACAATGACAGAAATACTAGTAGCAATAGCAGGGGTAGGTATTACCCTTTGCTGTTTCAGCTTTCTTTATAAAGACAATCCCTTTTATCACTTCGCCGAGTCTCTCTATGTCGGCATTTCCGCGGGCTACTATCTATCAGTGGTTTCTTTCCACCAAGTGATAAAGCCTCTGCTTTTGGCTAGGCTTTTCCCGCAGCAATTTGCATCAGGTTTGGCGGTTGCCGGTCCTTCAGATGCTGTTTTCTGGATTCCGGCTTTTCTGGGAATTTTAATGCTTTTTAAACTTGTTCCTTCGCTTTCATGGATAAGCCGCTATACAATAGCATTTGTCATGGGAGTCTCTACGGGTTTGGTTCTGGTTACAAGCATCGAACAGTATATAATTCCTCAGATACAGAAGTCCATTAAGCCTCTTATCCTGGTAGACAACGTAGGAACCAGTCTTTCTAATATAATACTGGTTTTGGCTACTATATGCTGCCTCTTCTACTTTTTCTTTTCGACAGAGCACAAGGGACCCCTCTATGGCAATATGGCTAAACTCGGAATCTGGTTTTTGATGATCTTTATTGGAGCCAGCTTCGGTTCTACAGTAATGGGGCGTTTGACTATTCTGATCGGAAGATTCCAGTATTTGGCGAATCCTTTGGGTTGAACAGGTAAAAACAAATGGGAATGTGGACAATAAATGCTGATGACCTCAGCAGCGGCGGTTTTACAGCTGAAGAGCTTGACGGCTTTGAAGAACAGCTTGCAGGCTATCTGGTTGAAAAGCGCATGACAGCTCCTGCTGTCGTGGCCCTTGAGATGTCCAAGCCGCTTTCTTTTGTCGGTTACAGCATTTTGTCCATGTTTGCTCCTGCAATACGGCTGATAGCGGATCCTCGCAAGCTTGATAAGTTTATTGCGATAGCTCATAACCGAACTCGCATCAACAGCTTGATCACAAAAATAGAGCTTAAGGAAAAGATATTCGCTGCAAAAGAGAAAGGTGATGAACAAAGTGCGAAATAAAAAAGAAATTACAAGCATTCTAGCGACAGACTGCGGTAGCACTACTACTAAAGCGATTTTGATAGAAAAAAAAGATGGCGTTTTCAGGCTGGTAGTCAGAGGAGAAGCTCCAACTACAGTTGAAGCGCCTGTCGAAGACGTTACCCAGGGCGTTTTAAACGCAGTTTCTGAAGTTCAGGAATTGGCCGGTCGCCAGATACTCACAGACGACGGCAAAGGCATTATAAAACCGAAAAAAGACGGAAAAGGCGTAGACCTTTATGTCTCTACCAGTTCGGCTGGCGGCGGTCTCCAAATGATGGTCAGCGGAGTCGTCAAGACTATGTCTGCTGAGTCTGCTACTAGAGCAGCATTGGGGGCTGGAGCTATAGTTATGGACGTTTTGGCGACCAATGACGGCAGATTGCCTCACCAACGTATCGAAAGAATACGCCATCTGCGCCCTGATATGATACTGATTTCCGGCGGTGAAGACGGAGGCAACTCTTCTCACGTCATAGCTATGGCTGAAACCATAGCGGCAGCAAGTCCCAAGGCAAGATTGGGAGTCGGTTATGAGCTTCCTGTTCTTTATGCGGGCAATAACGCCATAACCAAAAAGATTGAGGAAACACTTTCTGACAAAGTGGCATTGGATGTTACGGAAAACTTGAGACCTAGAATGGATACAGAAAACTTGATGCCGGCAAGACAAAAAATCCAGCATCTGTT
>JGI24710J26742_10001501_pt1 | contig 21447 bp, 15 predicted proteins | sample BioPla2DNA2_FD_26742 | JGI IMG/M metagenome (IMG submission 26742) | reverse complement strand
CATTTATACTGATTGGCCTACTTTGAGTGCTTGTATAAAAAATATATTCATAATTATTAATGTATCCAAGCACAAGATATTTACCTTCCTCATTTTTCAGTGAAGAATTTAAACTACTGTAGGTCCACAAAGCAGATGAACTAGGCGATGCACCTGAGTTGTTTATCACTTGATCAACATTCTGCCACTGTAATTGATTAGCGCCTAAGCCGGCTAATCCACCCTTGTGTGTTACCAATAAATATTGCTTTCCATCTTCTAAAGAGGGAACTACGCTCCAACTATTGCCTGCTTGAGTTGGGTCTGCTACTTCCACCGTTGCCCAGTATCCGGGGGTCGTTTCAGTTACCGTATAAGCAATCAGCACCCCATTCGGCGTATACTTCGGAAGGTCTTCCCAACGGTAAAACCAATTATTTGCACCGTTTAAGACAACTGGATTTCCGTATGACTGCCCGTCAGCCAAGAGTTGGAGTGTAACGCTCTCTCCCGGGGGAGTCCCCGGAGCCCAACGCTTTTCGGCTGAGATCGTCGTCATTTCCATCTTTGTATTTGTGATTTCCCAAATTCCATTTTCCGGATTGATTCCTTCACTCGAAAGGTAATAACCGTCGGGGATGTTGACTTCGTGAGCCTCATATACGTAAGGAACATTGTTACCGTCCATTTCGGGAAGATTCGTCCATCCATGGAACCAGTTGTTTGTTTGCGAAAGTTGCACCGGATCTCCATAAGGGAGATCATTTTGATACAGTTGAACTGAAATAGAAGTCGGACGTCCTACACCTTGATCTCCGATCCACTTTTTCAGTACACCAAAGTCGACACTCGTATTCGTTACCGTAAAGCTGTTTCCATCTGGTGTCACTGTCACTTCAGCGGTATAGCCCACGACCGGTACTTCTACGATGGTATACGTATGACCGGAAGGCAGTCCATCTACATAATAAGTTGGCCAGATTTCTTGGTTTTCTGAATTTACGGTTTTATAAATCGTGATATAGCCATCAACATAAGGCCCAGCAACATAAGGCTGTCCATCTTGGTAGAGTCGTACGGTAATAGAATCGGGAGTGGAATGAATTATTCCGGACCACTGTTTGGTAATACTAATGGAAATCTTATCTCCTTCGGTCTCACCGCCGACCTGAATAATACCATTGTTTCCGATACCACCGCCTAAATCACCATAGTTGTTCATAATCCAGACCGTTGCTAATTCTTTAGCTGCAATAATTTCAGGGCTATCGTCAGTTAAAGTATTTCCATAGTCTGTCCATACTCTTGGCGGGGTCCCGGGAAACGTTGATACCGCTGATGTCCAATTATATTGGCCACCACCTAATACTGTTGGTGAAACAAGATCGCCAGCATCCTTATCTCGAATACCAATTTCTTTATTGTTTCCTACGAGATTGGAATCTGCATTGTTATTGTAAATAGCTGTTCCATTGGCAAGCTCCTGATTTGCATTGATATGAGAAATACCCGTAGGACAAGCGGCAATACCGCCACCTTGCTTGTTTGATGTATTTTGAGTGATGAGAGCACGATGTACGATTAACTTTCCGGGCTCGCCGGCATATTGACCGGAACTATCCCACTGAGCCGCGTCTACATATATTCCGCCACCACAAAATACTCTATAGCCCCCTTGAGCATTGCCTTGAGAATCATAGCCGTAGGCGCTGTTGTGTGTAAAATGTCCTGCAGATATGGTTGCCATACGTCCGGCTGTGACATTTAATCCGCCGCCGGTCGAAAGCGCCTTATTGCCGGTGAAAGTACCGCCGGTCATAGTGAAATTCGTTATAAAGGAAGGAATTTCATTTCCCCAACCTCGGTTGAGCCATCCCAGGGAAATGCCACCACCTTCGCGTGAGGACTCGTTATTAGAGACAACTCCTCCTGACATGACCATACTGGAGTTATCCCCCATATATACACCACCGCCGGCATTTGTGCGGTGAACTGCCCGAGATTGATCATAACTTTGAATGTTACGCGCAAAATTATGGTCAATCGTCCCGCCACTTAAAGTGAAGGTTCCATTTTCCACATAGATACCACCGCCCGACTGTGCTTCACAGTCCTGAATCAAACCACCTGTCATCGTCAAAGTACCGGTAGAGTAAATCGCACCGCCCAAACCGATATAACCACTTTGCGAAAATGCTCCGTTATAAGTATTAGGTTTGTTTGAGTTATTTTCCAATACAGTGCCGTCTGCAATATGCAAGGAACCACCGGTATTGACAACAATCAGCGGAGCTTTTGCTGAATTTGTCGCATATGCAGTAGAATATCTTGAATTTCCGTCTGTCAGCAGTGGATTCAATGTTCCGCCATTTCCACCATCCATCGTCAAGTTCGATAGCGTCAATGAACCTCCATTTGCCACTGTGAGCAGCGGTCCGGTAAAGCCGGTGGCTCGCTGTACTTTCACACCGGGGACAGTGATGCTCCAGTTCTGCTCCGTATTGACCGTCATTGTTTCGGAGACATAGATTGTTCCATTTTCGGCTACAAGTTCTAACGCTCTATTTAATGTCTTAACCGGTGCATTCTGCGTGCCTGCATTTGCATCATTTCCGGATACTCCGTTGATATAAACGGCCGGCATCGTTCCGCTTCTCATCAGTGCATATACAGAGAAGTGATCCGTATCAAAACTGAATGCACCGTCTTCGTCAATCGAAGTATCTAAGGGAACAGGTTCGCTATCTTCCGGGATAAAATAGGCGATCGTATTTGACGCCGCTTCATCGGCCCCGATCTCGTCGGCATGTATAGCGACATTGATGCTTTCGCCTTCCGCCGGCTCATACAGTGTTCCGTCCGGCATTACAATGGAAATATCATAGGCGCAGAGGACTTCCATCGGCGTTTCCACCATTGCCGGGAATGCTTTGACCTCAGCCTCTTCGGGCAGAATCCCGGTGAGAGTGATGAGTGTTTCATCCTCTGACAACACCTCATAACTTCCGTCGGTATAGATGGTCGCTGTCTTTGTCGTTTCCTTGACAGGATCTACCCTCTGTGGCAATTGAGCGTAACCGCAGATTTTATTATCATTGATCGAGTGCGTCACATATTGAACTCTATCAGAATAGTTTCCCTCGATTGTCTTTATCTGTCCTGTATCAGCAAGATACTCGGCAACGATTCCCACATGGTCGGGACCTTCATCATCTTCAATATCAAAGAAAATCAGATCCCCCTTTGCAGGCGTGTATTCATTCGGATTTCGGTAGAGATCCCACTCAGAACTTGAAAGCTTGTTTGCCCACGTTTCACAACCGGCGGAGTAGGGGACAGCCGTCTGCGGAATCTGCGCGTAGTGCAGGCAGAAGGAGACAAACATGGCGCACCAATCAGCGTAAGAGGAACCGTACCACTCGCCATAACGGGTATAGCCATTAATGGATATTCCGTCATTTTTTACGATGTAGTTTGCCGTGCTCTCCTTATATCCGACTTGGCTGTCTGCAATGGCGACTAAGTCGTCTGCCCATACTCCTGTGAGCTCCACGTCAGCCATCGTTCGCTCCCATACCGTTTTACTTTCAACATCTGCATGTGGATTTGAGAAACAGGACAAGGTATGGGTGTGCTCCGGCTTTTCGCATATGAGGACCTCTTCATAACACGCATCCGTATGGACATGAACTTCCTGCGCAGAAACAGATACATCATCTTTAACTTCATCAAGATCGCATGTCAGACAAGTCTGTGCTTCATAACACTCCGGTCCATGAGTATGGGAGCCTTCTCCTTCTGTCAGTCCACAGATGTAAACCTCGGATTGCTCAAAGCATTCCTCTGTATGCTCATGATCCTCTGTACATACGAGGACCGGCTCTGTCTGCACACAACTCTCATCATGAATGTGGCCGGATGTCTCTTCCAGCTCACAAATCAGCTCCTGCAGCTGCTCATAACACTCGTCAGTATGGACATGGACGGTTCCCGGTTCATCAGAACTCTCATGAAGCTCTGTACTTACACCGTCAGCACCTAAAGCCTCCGAGTTGTCATGCCGTTCTACGTCTTCGTCAAACCCGCAGATTAAGCGCCTTTCATAGCACTCCGCAGTGTGAACATGATCCTCCATACCGCAATACGCAGTCTGTTCCATGGTGATTGCAGGAAGGATCAGCGCATAGGTCGTGCAGAATACCACAACACAAGCTAACGCTCCGACGATTCTTTGCCATAGCTTAAAGCGTCTTTGCTTTTTTAGGTATCTTTCTGCCTGTGGTATCAATTCATTCTGCATTATTTATGAACCTCCTTCCAATCTATAAGTTGCCAAAGCCATGAATCGGCCAAATTCGAAATACGATTTTTCCAACAATCTGTTCCTGCGAAACACAGCCAACCGCGGTGTTTCGAGAATCTACCGAAGTAGACCTGTGATCTCCCATAACAAAGACTTTTCCATCAGGCACCTGGTAAGGCAACTCGATATTGCAGTCTCCAAAAGCCTTTTCAACCAGATAGGGTTCCTCCAGGAGAGTGTTGTTGATGAATACATTGCCGTGCTCATCAATATTCACCCATTCGCCGGGGCGGGCAATGACCCGTTTTACCAGGATTTTGTTGTTATAGTAAAACGAGATAATATCTCCGGGCTCAAAGTCTGACGTTTTTAAAGAAACGGTGATGTCGCCGTCTTGCAGAACCGGAGCCATCGAGGTCCCATAGATCTGCAGAACCGGGAGCCATAGAGTTGCCACCAAAACGGCAACAGCTGCCACCGTAATTAAAGTGTAAATTGTGCTGCGCAGAACAGAGCGATAGCGCTCCTTATAGCGCACTCGGTTCAATTCTGCCTGAAGTTCAGGGATGGAAGGGATAGGAATATTATCTTTCTTCTTCATGTTTCTCTATGGAGCCTTCTTCAGCCGTAGGTGAGATCGACAACAACTTACGTAGGGCAGAGTGCTCCTCATAAAACTTTTCCAATCTGTACGAGACTTCATCCCAATACGCCTTTGATTGTTCTTCAGCATTTCTAAGCATCTCGGCGCATTTTGCCTGTGTTTCCCGCTCCGTATCGACTCGAAATCTCTCCGCTTCTTCAATGATGTTTTTCGCCTTTTCCCGGCTCTCTTCTTCCATGCGTGCACAGATTTCTTCTTGACGTTGCGACAGTTGCCGAATATTATCTAAATACTGCTGTGAAGCGTCTTGGGATGCCTGAAAAATGCCGCTTAATTGTAATGCGGCTTCAGCAATCGAGCCGGCTTGATCGATGGCAATCGTCCTGTTTTCCAATGCTGCTTGCGCCTCATCGAGTTTATTTTGAAGGACTTCGACCTCCTGACTCTGATCTATCAACATCTGCAATAGATCTTTCCGATTCAGTTTTCTCAGCTCCTTTTCAGTCATAAGGACTTCCTTTCCGCCTCTGCACGTCAACAGTGAAATCGCATTGCGCTTCACAAATTATTCTAATTCAACTGGTATTTTTAGTAACAGTGTTATTTTACCATGATTTAATAGTAGATAGTAGGTAATTTATCTTAGAATTGCTTTATATTTTAGTAAAAATTACGTTAATAAATCATAAGATTGTCACTTAATAGATTAACCCTAATCCTAATTGTTGCTTTTCTTGACAAACACATCGCAAAGAACTAACATAAAACTTGAAAAATTATCATAACAACGCGAAGGAAAAGTAGCCGAAAGGATTCTTTTAGAGAGCAGGGAGGGTGAAAGCCTGCAGATGAAAACGGTGAAAGGACACCTTCAGTAGCGAATACTTTTATGAGAGGGCTAATCCAATTAGGGTGGCAACGCGGGGGAAACCTCGTCCCTAAAGGTTGGCTTTTTCTTTTGGGAGGACAGATGTTAAAACGCACACATTATGCAGGATGTCTCCGCAAAGAGATGGCGGGAGAACAAGTGATACTGAGCGGCTGGGTACAGACGATCAGAAATCTGGGATCCGTTCTATTCTTTGATCTGCGCGACAGAGAAGGAATCGCCCAGGTTGTCATTCAACAAGACGAAAACCCGGAATTGTTTTCAAAAGCTTCCGAGTTGGGACGCGAATACGTACTTTCGGTCAGAGGAACTCTCCGACTTCGCGAAAACCCCAATACCTCCATTCCTACGGGCTCTGTGGAGGTATTGGCTGAGGAACTGGAGATTTTTTCTNCCTCTGAGGTTCCGCCTATTCATGTTCATGAAGATGATAATGCAAAAGAAGAATTGCGCCTCAAATATCGATATTTGGATCTTCGAAAAAAATCGGTGATGGATCGCCTTCGCCTTCGATCGCGCATCTATCAGAGTCTCAGAAACTCTCTTTACAACGAGGGTTTTACAGAAGTCGAGACTCCGATTTTATACAAGCCGACGCCGGAAGGAGCCAGAGACTATCTCGTTCCCTCGCGCGTCAATCCCGGAAAGTTTTACGCTCTTCCACAGTCGCCACAGACACTCAAACAACTTCTCATGATCGGCGGCTGTGACAAATATTTTCAGATCGCTAAATGCTTCCGAGATGAAGATCTCCGAGCCGATCGCCAGCCCGAGTTTACTCAATTGGACCTCGAGATGAGCTTTGTCGAACAAGAAGATATCCTCTCTCTCAATGAGAGAATCATCTCCAAACTCTTTAAAGACGTTAAAAACATAGATGTCTCGACTCCTTTTGACCGTATCAGCTACACAGAAGCTATGCAAAGATACGGAACGGACAAGCCCGATCGCCGATTTGCTTTGGAGATTATCTCCCTTGAAGAAGTTTTCAAAGACAGTGGAATAGGATTTTTGCGCTCCGCCGTTGAGGCGGGGGAGAGTGTCAAGGGCATCTTCCTGCCGGGAAGCGATCTCTACAGTCGCAATCAGCTCAAGACCCTCGAGAAAAAAGTGAAGACGTTCGGCGCCGCAGGGCTGGCCACACTCATTTTTTCATCCGAGGTTTCAGGGAGTCTTTCCCGAATCATTGCTCCGGAAGAAGTGGAAACACTCCGCCTTCTCACAGGAGAAGAAGATGGAATCCTCTTCATCATTTCCGGAAAAGAAAAAACTGTTCTCACCGCCCTTGGCAATCTGCGGACAACTGTGGCAAAAGAAAAAGAGCTATACGACCCCGATTCGCATGACTTCGTCTGGATCGTCGATTTTCCCGCTTTTACGTATTCTGAAGAAGACGAGCGATTCGTCTCCGAGCATCATCCGTTTACAATGCCCAAAAGAGAACATCTTCACCTTTTGGATACAGATCCCGCTTCCGTCCTTGCTGAATGTTATGATCTTGTCATCGACGGCTATGAATCCGCAAGCGGCAGCATCCGCATTCACGACAGTGCACTGCAGTCGAAAGTCTTTTCTCTCCTTGGCCTTACAGATGAAGAGATTTATGAGCGCTTTGGCTTCTTCATCGAAGCCTTAAAATATGGAACGCCTCCTCATGGAGGTATCGCCTTTGGAATCGACCGCCTGAGCATGATTCTTACAGGAACAGAAAACATCCGCGATGTCATCGCCTTTCCGAAGACACTTGCGGCGACAGATCTCATGAGCGATTCACCGACAGAGGCGGGGAAGGGACAGTTGGAAGAACTCCATCTTCGAATTGTGCATAAGGAGGAAAAGTGAAAGCCGTCGTACTGGGTAAAAATAAAGATAGGATATTAGTGGAGACTCTGGCAAATCCTGACTGCGGCAGTTGCAAAGCATGCTCCCACTCCCGGGGAGGAAAGATTCTCCTTGTCCACTCGGATAGAGAATACGATGAAGGTGCAATTGTTGAAATCGCCATAGAAGACAGCAGGCTGCTGGCAGCCTCCTTTCTTGCTTACGGAGTTCCCTTGTTTGTCTTTTTTCTCTCACTATATTTGATATACAGGCTAGCTGCCATGAGCCGATTTTCAAACATTGCCGAGCTTATCAGTTTGTTTGTCTCTCTGGCGATCCTTGCACTGACGTATTACATGATTCACCGCAGCGATGCAAAGAGAAGTCGTGATGGCCGTTTTGATGCGCGAATTGTCAAAGAAATTCAAAACAAGGAGGAAGTATGTCAGCTTTAATGAAGACCGACTCAGTTATTTTCGATCTGATTGAGCAGGAGAGAAAGCGCCAGGAAGAAGGATTGGAACTCATCGCTTCCGAAAACATCGTCTCCGCCGCCGTGCTGGAACCCCTCGGAAGCATATTTACTAATAAATATGCGGAAGGGTATCCCGGTCGCCGCTACTATGGCGGCTGCGAGATCGTCGATCAAGTGGAAAACCTTGCCATCGAACGCGTGAAAAAATTATTTGGGGCCGAACACGCAAATGTTCAACCGCACAGTGGATCCCAGGCAAATATGGCCTCCTATATGGCTCTACTAAATCCGGGAGACACCATTCTCGGAATGGATCTCTCCCATGGAGGGCACCTGACTCACGGAGCACCGGCCAATTTTTCCGGCCAACTCTACAACTTTGTCTCCTATGGACTTGACGCAAACGGCTATATTGACTTTGCCGAAGTCGAGCACAAAGCTCAGACCTATAAGCCGAAGATGATCGTCGCCGGAGCCAGTGCATATCCTCGAGAGATCGACTTTAAAAGATTCAGTGAGATCGCAGCTGCAATCGATGCGCTTTTCCTCGTTGACATGGCCCATATCGCCGGCATTATCGCTGCCGGAGAACATATGAATCCGACTCCCTATGCCGATGTCGTGACGACCACGACTCATAAGACACTCCGAGGACCGCGCGGCGGCACGATTTTATGCAAACAAAAACATGCAAGAGCCATCGACAAAATGGTCTTCCCGGGCATTCAGGGCGGACCTCTAGAGCATGTGATCGCTTCAAAAGCCGTCTGTTTTGAAGAAGCCTCCCGCCCCGCATTCAAAAAATATATTCAACAAGTTAAGAGAAATGCCAAGGCAATCGAAGAAAGCCTCCGGGAGCTCGGCTACACTCTTGTAAGCGGTGGAACGGACAATCATCTTCTCCTCATTGATATGCGAAGCAAACAACTCACCGGAAAGGAAGCTGAGAGAAGACTTGGCCTGGCCGGGATCACGGTCAATAAGAATACCGTCCCCAACGAGACGGAAAGCCCCTTTGTCACCTCCGGGATTCGCATCGGCACAGCCGCTCTGACAACACGCGGAATGAAGGAAGAGGAGATGCGCACCGTTGTCTCACTGATGGACGAAGCTCTTAAAACAGAGAATTTCGACAGTCAGCTCAGAGAAAAAGTTCGCTCGCTCGCTCTTTCCTTTCCAATGTTTTATCAAGAATGAATAAAAAGACGCCGAAAAATCGGCGTTTTTTACATTTACGCAAAAAATTTTGCATTCATAGGCCAGTCGTATATAATGTGTATTGAGGAGGTGCAAGTGGATAAAGATTTTCTTGACGCATTACTGGAATGCCTGCTTGATAACATTGCAGAGGGGGTTCATGTCGTCGACGATAGGGGAGTGACGCTGTATTACAATCCTGCGATGGAATCCCTCGAGGGCCTTAATCCCAAAGAAGTCATCGCCACGCATCTCAATCGCATTTTTCCAAAGTTGAAGGAAGAAAACTCGACCCTCCTTCAGGCTCTCTCCACAGAAAAGCCGATTCATCGAAATCTACAGAATTACTCCAATTATCGAGGAGATAGAATCAGCGCCAACAATTCGACATATCCGATATTTGTCGAGGGGAAAGTTCGTGGTGCAATCGAGATCTCCCGTCCGGCCGACCAACTTCCTCCCGTTCGAAGCACGGACGCTTCACCGGAAGAATCTAAAAAGAGAATTCCCCATCGTTACACATTCGATTCAATCATCGGCAGCTCGGAGCTGATGAGAGCAGCCGTCAATACGGCAAAGAAATATGCTTTGAGCGACGCCTCCGTCATGATCGTAGGGGCAACAGGCACCGGAAAGGAGCTCTTTGCTCAGAGCATTCACCATGCCTCCGCAAGACGCGATCGTCCATTTCTTGCTGTTGACTGCGGAGCGATCCCGGAAAGTCTGCTCGAGAGCATTCTCTTCGGCACGGTAAAAGGCGCCTTCACCGGAGCACAGACGATGAAAGGGCTTTTTGAGCAAGCTCAAGGCGGCACCCTGTTTCTCGACGAAATCAACTCGATGAGCCTTGAGATTCAGGCGAGGCTTCTGCGTGTTCTGCAGGAAGGCTATGTTAGAAGGCTTGGCGGCGATCAAGACATATTCGTCAATGTCCGCATTCTTGCCGCCACCAATATTTCACCTCTTGAACAGATGAAAAAAGGTCTGCTTCGGCAAGACTTGTTCTACAGGCTCAACGTCCTTCGGCTCGACCTTCCTTCTTTGCGGCAGCGTCCGGAAGATGTCAGAGAGCTGAGTGAACATTTTCTTGAGCGCTTCAGCAAGGAGGCAGACAAAGATATCAGGGGATTTGAGCCTTCACTGATGGAAGATCTGATGCACCATGAGTTCAGGGGAAACGTCCGCGAACTTCGCAACATCATTGAAAGCGCCGTCAATCTAAAAGAAGATGCAGGGTCTCCTTTGAGTCTATCCGACCTGCCCCGTCATTATTTTTTAGAAGTCGACGATCACTATATATCTCTTTATGAAGAGAAGAAGCCACTTGATGTCTACTTAGGAGAGGTAGAGAAATCCCTGATTCAACTTGCATACTTCAAGGAGAAAGGAAATATCTCACGAGCGGCTTCCCGACTCGGCATATCGAGACAGAGGCTTCAATATAAACTGAAGATTTACGAAATTAAATAGCAAGATATTTTGCGCTTTTTAGCAAAATATTTTGCGCCTTTAAGGAGGTGGTCGCTAGAAACATGCATTTTTCGTTGGATTACTTGGCCTGATATTTGCTACATGTAAATTGCACGGGAGTTGTGCAAATACACTATATTTTTTAAGAAAGAGGTGTCTTATGAAAGAGAACGTTCGCGTCATCATCTGGGGCTTGGGAGCAATGGGAGGCGGAATGGCCAAAATGCTTCTCAAGAAAAAAGGAGTTGACATTGTCGGCGTATTTAACCGCAGAAGCAATCTCGGAGAAAATATGTATGATGTGCTCGGCGTGGAGCAAGGTGATCGCCCTGACCTCATCATACAGAGAGTCGAAGACGGACTGAAGCCCGGAATGGCCGACGTATGTCTATTGGGAACTGACTCACACACACGAGGCGCCTTTGACAAAATCAAACTGCTCTGCGAGAACAAGATCAACGTCATCTCCACAGCAGAGGAAATGGCTTATCCTCAGGCACAGGAGCCTGAACTGGCCGCTGAGATCGATCGTTTAGCCAAAGAAAACGGCGTCACCGTCCTGGGAACCGGAATCAACCCCGGTCTGATTATGGACTTACTGGTACTGATTTTTACCGGCTGCATGGAAAGCGTAGAGCACGTACTGAGCCGACGTGTCAATTCCCTGAGCCCCTTCGGAAAAACCGTCATGGAAGAGCAGGGAATCGGCCTTACTGTTGAAGAGTTCAACAATAAAAAAGCACAGGGCAACCTCTCCGGTCATGTCGGATTCCCCGAATCCATCCAGATGATTGCTGACGGAATCGGCTGGAAAGTCGACCGCGTAGAGCAGCAGATGGAGCCTATCGTAACTGAAGTCGACCGAAAGAGCCCCTATGGCTTTGCCAAGGCAGGCGACGTTGCCGGTGTAGCCATGACAGCACAGGGCTATGTAAACGGCGAGAAGTTAATCGAGATGGAGCATCCCCAGCAGATCGAGCCTGAGATGGCAGGCGTCACCACAGGCGACTATGTCATCATCCAGGGAACACCTCCGATCAATGCGCTGAACTCACCTGAAGTAGACGGCGGCATCGGAACCATTGCTATGTGCGTCAATATGATACCCCAAGTCATCAATGCTTCGCCCGGACTCAAAACCATGCTCGATCTTCCCGTTCCGCGCGCAATTATGGGTGACATGAGAGACCGAATCGAGGACAAATAATGGAAAAAGTAAAAAAAGGCACCTGGGTGCGCATTCACGCCGTCGCTCTTGGCGTGGCAGATCGTGCCGCAAACATTCCTGAAGATACAAGAAGTGTACCTCTCGAGCAATGGACGAAAGGCAGACTTCTCGAAGATGCCTCCATGGGCGATGAAGTACAGGTTAAGACGGCCTGCGGACGCATTGCTACAGGAAATCTTGTGGAAGTCAATCCGCAATATGAGCTCAACTACGGAAAGCTTGTCCCTGAATTGATAGAGATAGGTGAATCCCTGCGCGGCATGCTCTGGAGGGAGGACAAATGACACATTATGATGAAATGATGGCAAAGAAAAATCAAATTATGCACTCTGCCATTGGAATTGACTATGATGATTTTGAACAAGAAGGAATCGCGTTTGACTATGAGCGCATGATGAAAGAAACGGGCTACACTCTTGAAGAGCTTCAAAAGATCCAAGCCGAGTTCTTCGTCGGAAACACCCCGATTCTTGAAATGACAAATCTAACGGCTCTTGCAAGAAAACTGGCCCCCGAAGGATATGGCGCCCGTATCTTTATTAAAGATGAAGCGACCAACCCCTCCGGAAGCTTTAAGGCAAGAAGAGCCAGCATCGCCGTTCACGAAGCCAGAAAACGAGGATACAAAGGACTTATCGCCGCCACAAGCGGAAACTACGGTGCCGGAGTGGCATCTCTTGCGGCAAAAGCCGGACTCGAGTGCATTGTCGTCCAAGAGACATATGACTCCAGACACGTCGGTCAGCCCGAGATCGTAGAAAAAGCACGTGCGTGTGAAGCATACGGAGCTGAAGTTCTTCAGTTAAGTGTCGGTCCTGAACTCTTCTACAAATTTCTCCAGCTTCTTGAAGATACCGGCTACTTTAACGCATCACTGTACACACCGTTTGGCATTGCCGGAGTCGAAACCCTCGGCTACGAGATCGCCATGCAGATGCGAGAGCAATACGGAAAAGATCCCGAAGTCGTCGTCGTCACCAACGCCGGCGGAGGAAACCTGACCGGAACGGCAAGAGGACTGATCAAAGCCGGCGCTTTGAACACAAAGATCGTCGCCGCATCCGTCGACCTCTCCGGTCTTCACATGGCTTCAGACGGCGATTTCAATCGCAAGAGCTTTACGACCGGCCACACCGGCTTTGGCGTTCCCTTCTGTACAAATCCCGACCGAAGCGACGTTCCCCGCAGCGCGGCCAGACCGCTTCGCTATATCGATGAGTATTACACCATCCGTCAGGGCGAAGTCTTCTTCATGACAGAAGCTCTCGCAAATCTTGAAGGACTCGAAAGAGGCCCCGCCGGAAATACATCTCTAGCTGTCGCTTTCAGCCTCGCTCAGAAAATGAAAGAAGATGAGATCATTCTCGTTCAGGAAACGGAGTACACCGGAGCGGGTAAGCACCTCAATCCTCAGCTCAGCTTTGCAAGAGACAACGGAATTGAAATCTTCTTCGGTGATCCGAAAGACGAGGTTCCCGGAAAGAATATCATTCTGCCTAAAGATCCTTCTCTCATCGAAGCTCAACCGCTCGATATGGATGGCCTCAAGCGATCCTATCTGAGAAATCAGATCAACAAGAAAGGCTCCAAGGATTTTGGAGAGCGCGAGCTTGAGTACCTGCGAGAAGAAATGAATGTCGATCAAGCACAGCTTGAAGAATTCCTGAAGGAATTTTAGGTGACGGCATGAAAGGATTTCGCAGAGAAGACGATTATCTGGAGCGCAGAAAGCATCTTGAGGGGCTGACAAATGAGCAGCTTAAGGAACGCTTTTGGGGCAAGATCGAAGAAATAGTCGATCCTCTACTCAAGCTCTCTTACGAAAACACAACCCCTTCCATTGAACGCAGTGTTCTACTGCGAATGGGATTCTCCAGCTTAGAAGCCGCTCCCCTCGTAGAGATGGCCATCGACCAAGGTCTGATGGGGTATGGAGTCGGCCACGTCGTCTATGTCGTCTCGAAGGAAAAGGGCCTGTCCATTCGTGAAGCAGGACTTGCCCTCCTCGAAGGAGAATACTGGCAAGACGCTAAGAAAGCTTTAGGAGGAGAATAATGAAATACAATGAGAAACTCGATATTCATGAACTCCTCAAAGATCTGGAAAACTACAGACCAAAGCGAAGAGGCTGGCACTGGAGAGAACGAGTAGAAAATTTGGAAATGGGCGGTCACACCTATTATGAATGCTCGAAGCCGCTGAAAAATTCCATTGGAATTCCTTCTGCTATCTCCTATTTTGATAATCTCGACCCCCAGCCCATGGAGACGATCACCACCGAGATCGCTTCCGGACGGTTTGAGGACGACATTCGCCGCATGCGCATGGCCGCTTGGCACGGTGCGGACCACCTCATGGTCATCCGTACAGCCGGCCAATCCCACTATGACGGCCTGATTGAGGGAACTCCCCAAGGAATCGGCGGTGTACCTATTTCAAGAAAACAGGTTCGCGCGCAGAGAAAAGCACTTGACATTATTGAAGAGGAAGTCGGACGCCCCATCAATTATCACTCCTATGTCTCCGGAGTAGCCGGACCGGACATCGCAGTTATGTTTGCTGAAGAAGGAGTCAACGGAGCGCACCAAGATCCTCAGTATAATGTTCTTTACCGCAATATCAACATGGTTCGCTCCTTCATCGACGCCGCAGAATCGAAAAAGATCATGGCATGGGCTGACATCAACCAGATCGACGGAGCCCACAACGCAAACGCCACGGCGCGTGACGCATGGAAAGTCATGCCTGAACTCATGGTTCAGCATGGAATCAACTCCCTGTTTTCGGCAAAAGTGGGAATGAAGAAAGACAATATTTCACTTTCCACCGTGCCTCCGACAGCGAGCCCGATTCCGACAATGCGCTACGACTTGCCATATGCCGTCGCACTTCGCGAATTCTTCAGCGAATACAAAATGCGTGCACAGATGAACACGAAGTACATCACCTCTTCCAGTCGGGAAGCGACCGTGACCCACGTCTTAAATATGCTCATCAGCCGCCTCACACGCGCCGATATTCAGTCCACTATCACACCGGACGAAGGGCGTAACGTCCCTTGGCATATCAATAATATTGAAGCCTGTGACACGGCAAAGCAGACACTTGTCGGTCTCGACGGGCTCATGAGCATGATCGAGCTGAAGACGGAAGGCTATCTGCCTCAAAAAGTCCGAGAACTTCAAGAGCGAGCTGTCTTGTATCTCGAAGAGATCTTGGAAAAAGGCGGGTATTTCGAGTCGGTTGAGCAGGGATGGTTTGTCGATTCCGGCATGTTCCCCGAAAGAAACGGAGACGGAATTTCTCGCGCGATTGACGGAGGCATAGGAGCCGGCGCAGTCTATAAGCGAGAAGAGAATTACATGGCACCCGTCACCGCTCACTATGGATACAACAACACAAAACAATACGGCGTCGATCCGGAAAATGCTTCGGAGCTCATCGGCGGATGTACGTTTGAAAATCCCGATATGATCCAGTACATCGACGAGCTCGATCCCGAAGACAGCGTAAACAAGCGTCTAGAGGAGAGAGAAGAGATCAGAAACACTTCGAAGGTCATGCCTGAAGTGGAGTGGCTGGGTGACGGCATTGTATCGGTAGAGATGATGCTGCCTCTGCCTCAAGATGTCGCCAAACACGCGGCGCTCGAATTTGCCAAATATATGAATCTGGAAGAGCCTGAGGTCATCCATCTGGAAGTGATGCATCCTGCCGAAGGCACACGCATCATGCTAAAAGGCGTTCTCAACAAAGTCGTCGATACGGCTGAACTCGATATTCCTCCCGAACCGCAACTCTTCAGCGACGAAGAACTCTGGGAAGAATTCGGCAAGAAACCCCTGCGCGTCGTTGCCGGCACCGTCGGCGAAGACGAACACTCCGTCGGCATGCGCGAGATCATCGATATCAAGCACGGCGGAATTGAGAAGTGGGGCATTGATGTTCAATATCTCGGAACCAGTGTGCCTGTCGAGAAGATGATCGATGCCGCGATCGAGACGAATTCAGAGGCCGTGCTGATTTCCACAATTATCTCTCACGATGATATTCACTACCGCAATATGAGAAAGCTCCACGACATCGCCGTTGAAAAAGGTGTCCGTGACAAGCTCATTCTCATCGCCGGAGGAACTCAGGTGACGCCGGAAATTGCCGTTGCCAGCGGAATGGACGGTGGTTTCGGCCGCGGCACCAAAGGCGCCCACGTCGCTACAAAAATTGTCGAAGTCAGAAGAAGTAGAGAAAATGCCTGAAAACGCATTAGTCTATGAGATCGGTTCAACAACGACACTTGTCAATTATTTTACAGATGTAGACACAGAGCACCCTCGCTTCGCCGGGGGTGCTCAAGCACCTACATCTGTCGATCAGGGAGATGTGACGATAGGGCTACTGGAGGCCAGAGATGCGCTTGAAGCGCAGATCGGTTCCATTAACCCGACAAAGGTCCTGGCGACATCGAGCGCTGCAGGCGGACTACGCATGTCCGTCCACGGGCTTGTTCACGATATGACCGTTAAAGCGGCAAAAGAAGCTGCTTTAGGGGCCGGTGCCAATATCACTTTTCTCACTTCCGGCAAGCTTCGTCGAACGGAGCTTCGACAAATTAAAGAGCGAAAGCCCAATATCTTCCTCATCGCAGGAGGCGTCGATTTTGGCGAGCGCGACACAGCTCTTCACAATATTGAACTCCTTTTAAATCTTGACTTAGGTATTCCGTTTATCTACGCCGGAAATATCGAAAATCAGGAAGAGATACGGCTGATGTTCGAAGAAAAGGGGAGAGAGGGGGATCTTTTTCTTTGTGAAAACGTCTATCCCCGACTCGATCAGCTCAATGTCGAACCCACCCGAGCCGTCATCCAAGACGTGTTTGAAGCCCATATCACACAGGCAAAGGGCATGGCAAAAATACGTGAAGCCGTCGACTCACACGTCATTCCCACGCCCGGAAGCGTCATGCTTGCCACAAAACTTTTGGCCGAAGAATTCCAAGATGTTTTGACACTGGATGTCGGCGGTGCAACGAGCGATGTGCACTCGGTCACATCCGGCAGTGAAGAGATCGCCTCGATCTCCATCTCTCCTGAGCCGGAGGCCAAAAGAACGGTGGAAGGCGATCTGGGGCTCTTTATCAACCGTGAAAACCTCCTGGGATATTTTGTACCGGAGAAATTGGCACAAGAGGCCGATCTCGCAATTGAGGCGCTCCAATACGAAATAGAGCACTTCCATCCGATTCCTCAGACCCCCGAGGCAGTCAGACTCTCCTGCGCACTGGCAAGAAAAGCCGTCGAGCTCTCTGTCACGCGCCATGCGGGACAATTCCTCGATTTTTATTATTCCGGCGGTAAACGACAAGGCGCACAAGGCAAGGACCTGACGATGATTCGACTCGTCGTCGGGACGGGAGGAGCCCTCACGAGACTTCCCTGCGCAAAACAGATTATGGAAGACATTCCCTCGATGAACAAAGGAGATCGGCTATTTCCCCGAGAAGGCATCCGCGTTCTCGTCGATAGAGAATATATCATGGCCTCTCTCGGCGTGCTTTCCATGGAATATCCGGAAGCCGCTCTTATACTTCTTAAGAATTCACTCGGTATATGAGAAGATACATTTTTCTTAGACGCTTCCCATATTGACGGAAGCGTTTTTTATCGCCTAATTGATGAACATTTGTTCTTATTATACTTATAATTGTTTCATTATGTGGTAAAATGACCTTGTGAGGTAGAATATGAATCTTTTTGACATGGTACGAGAAGAAAACTTAAAGCGCAGACGTCCTCTTGCTGAACGGAGAAAGCCTCGAACACTCGACGACTTTATGGGACAGGAAGAGATTCTCGGAGACGGAAAACTTCTCAGGCGCCTGATCGAAGCCGACCGACTGACGAGCATCATCCTATCAGGTCCTTCAGGAGTAGGGAAGACCTCCCTTGCAAGGATCATCTCTCATATGACCCGCTCATCATTTGTCACTTTAAACGCAGTGACTAGCGGCGTTAAAGACATCAAAGAAATCGTAGAAAAAGCTCGCAGAGAGCTTGAAACATCCGGGCATGGCACGATCCTATTCATCGATGAAATACACCGCTTTAACAAGGCTCAGCAAGACGCGCTCCTGCCTCATGTGGAGGCCGGAACCATCGTGCTCATCGGTGCTACGACAGAAAACCCGTATTTTGAAGTCATCCAAGCTCTTCTTTCACGCTCCATGGTATTTGAGATGTATCCGCTTGCTGATGAAGACATCATTGCCATCATCGAAAGAGCCATTGAAGAAGACGAACAGCTTCGCCTGCAAAAAATCCTCCTTGGAGAGAGAGAAAAAACCTTTATTGCCAAAAATTCACTCGGCGATGCCAGGCGAGCTCTAAATATCCTTGAACTTGCCGTTATCACAACATCACCGGATCCTGAAGACGGGCATATCAAAATTACGGAGGAAATATTATCGGAATGCACGCAGAGGCCCTTTTTAAGATATGACAGAGACGGTGACTTCCATTACGATGTCATCAGCGCCTTTATTAAAAGCGTCCGAGGAAGTGATCCGCAAGCAGCACTATACTATCTTGCGCATATGCTTCTTTCCGGAGAGGATCCGAAATTCATCGCCAGACGCCTGGTGATCCTCGCCGGTGAAGATATCGGGCTTGCTCATCCGGAGGCACTAACCATCGCCAATGCCGCCTTCGACATTGTCCACAAAATCGGCATGCCGGAAGCTCAGATCGTCCTCTCAGAGCTGACAATTTACCTAAGTCTCTGTGAAAAGAGCAACAGCGCCTATTTAGCGATTAAAGAAGCGATGAGCCGGGTGAGAGAGCACGGGGCGGTAAATGTCCCTCCGCATCTGATGGACTCAACGAAAAAACGACTAAAAGAAATCAAGGCCTCCTACAAATATCCACATGACGACCCTCGAGGATATTCGGAACAAGAATACCTCCCGGATGAATTCAGAGAAGTGGACTTTTACCGGCCGAAACATCACGGAGAGGAAGAATGCCTGGTGAAAATGTGGAAACGAAGAAAAGGAAGCAGAGACTAATCGCTAATGGTGTATATGAAAACATATTCAACGCATTTCATATGATACAAAGGATATCCCTTGTGTGAGTCAAAAGAGACTTTTTTACCTCTTGCGAAATGGGGGATATCGTGTTAAGATACATTAAACTATTCCTTAAATGTATATTTTGGGAATAGATGGAGGGTGATATGTTCGTCTTTCGGCTTATTCCCATCAAGACGCTCATAGATGCATCTTATGAGCCCCTGAGGGTTCTCGGCTACTGCAAAAGCTGTCCGAACTATAATCGCAACTACAGCTGTCCCGACCACGCTTTTTCAACAGAGCACTATCTCAACCGCTTCGAATACGCGCTCATTGTGAAGCATTCCCTGATGTTGCCCCAGGGACTCCTACAGGCCGATTTTTTTCTGTCGTCTCGTAGGCGCATTGATCCGCTCCTTATGAAGCTGGAAAACCATTTTCAAGCTGAGGCGCTACTTCCGGGCTGCTGCCACAACTGCCATACGGACTGTTCAAAACTGACATTTGAGGATTGTTGCCACCCTGAACTCAGAAGATATTCTCTTGAAAGCCTAGGGATTGATATCAATAAGATGCTGCAAGCTTTCTTTGCGGTTCCCCTTCAATTTCTTGATGATCGCATCACTTTGGTCTACGGTTTTCTACTGCATAAAATGCCTCCGGCATCTATTCAGGCTCAATTAGAAAGCGAGTTAAAATCGATTGATTGTTAATAAAAAGACAAATAAAACCGGACACATTGTTAAATCACAAGCAAGAATGGATCGGCAAATACGAGCTCTAGAGCGCGAATTTCCTTCATTTATGAAGGATTACAGCATATTTCTTCGAGGTTCAGTGGCGCTGAGCACACACGATGCTTACTTTAAAGACATCAAATTCTTTTTTGAGTATTTAATTGAAGAAACAGATTTCACTAATGCAAACGAGCTCTCCGAGATCACACTAAATGATCTCGAGTCTCTTCGAGCACGCGACATCAACTATTTTCTTGGAGACTATTGCAGAAGATATTATAAAGAAGATGAAGATGGAAGAGTGCAGGTGTTTGAAAATTCAAATCGCGCCCTTTCAAGAAAAAAATCTTCCCTCACTTCCCTATTCCAATTTCTATTTCGCAATGAACAGCTGTCAGAAGATATTACGACGGGGTTTAATCCAATCAAACTGCCTAAAAAAGATCCCGATTCCATTAAGCGACTCTACGAAGATGAGATACGCTCCCTTCTTCGCGCCGTCACAACCGGTGATGGCCTCACCGACCGCGAAAGAATCTACTGGGAAAAAACAAAACTTCGCGATCGAGCGATCATCTTGCTGTTTCTCACATATGGACTTCGCTTAAAAGAACTCGCCAATCTTGATATAGACAGCTTCAACTTTAAAAGAATGGAGTTTACCATCTTCCGGAAACGGGACAAAGAATCTGTCATGCCGATCAACCAGACGATATACAACGCCCTCACTGAGTACATAGACACCGAGAGGCCTTCCTTTACGACGGAGGATGCTCTATTTCTCTCTTTACAGGGAAAACGCATTACTGAGCGAGCTATCCGCGAACTGGTAAAAAAATACACGTCCATCGCCATGCAGACATCAAGGCGCGAAGGCTACAGCCCTCATAAACTCCGAGCGACCGCCGCAAGCACCTTGATTGAGCGCGGATACAGCATTTTCGACGTCCAAGAGCTTCTTGACCACGACAATGTTACGACGACTCAACTCTATGCCGCTCATCGAAAAGGAGCTAAGGAGCAGATTATTCAGGAGTTCGACGAAGAGTAGAACAATTGATCGATACCGTGTATAATACTCACAGGAGGACTTGATGAAAAATCTCACCAATCGACAGAGAGCTGTATATACTTTTATTGAAGATTTTATTTTGGAACATGGATATTCTCCCTCTATTCGCGACATATGCGCCGGACTAAATATGCGTTCGACTTCTACCGCTCATACCCACGTCGCCAATTTAGAAGCGAAAGGCTATTTGAAAAAACAGGATAAGACAAATCGTTCTTTGGTGCTGACGCGTGATTTTCAAAGCACAGTGGTCGACGTCCCGATTCTTGGAAGAATCCAAGCAGGAGAACCTATTTTTGCCGATGAAAACTTGGAAGGGTCGTTTCCTGTCCCTCAGGATCGCATCGGCCGCGGAGATCATTTTATGTTGCGTGTCCAGGGCGACAGCATGATCGACGTCGGGATCAAGGAGCATGACTTTGTTCTCGTTGAGCAAAGCGAAGTCGCTCAAGACGGCGAAATCGTCGTAGCTCTTCTCGGTGACGAGGCGACGGTAAAAACCTTCTATAAAGAAAAAGACGGCATTCGCCTTCAGCCGGCCAATGACGCCTACTCCCCTATCTTCTCAACGAATGTTCAAATCCTCGGAACCGTTAAAGGAGT
>JGI24710J26742_10001500_pt1 | contig 21447 bp, 10 predicted proteins | sample BioPla2DNA2_FD_26742 | JGI IMG/M metagenome (IMG submission 26742) | reverse complement strand
TTGCAAGTATTGAACTACCAACCCAACCCGTAAAGCTGAACAGGTGCAGCACAATAACGGATTGTTCCCTATTCATTGAAAGCCACTTTGCCACCGTGAAAACGAACAACGGCAAACGAACCTTTTTACCATACCTGAACCGATTACAGGAATTAAAACAAGTATTAACGAAAATATTATTGAAATAAAAATACAAATTGAAAACTTAAAAGCACAACGGTCAAGTATAAGAGCAGTAGCGGATTTCAAGGCGATTACTTGTCCGCCAACACAAAATTTTATTAAATGCATAAACCTTAAATTCATCACTTCACCCGCTATTGCTCTTATACAATGTTGTGCAATCGTGCTTTCTTTTCTGTCTTCCGTGTGCGTAGGGAAAGACACACTCTTTGACAAGCTTTGGCTAGTGCGGCTGGATTGTGCGGCTTGGCAATGTGTGTGGCTTTGAAGCGTTGGCATTAGTTCATCATTAAAAGTTCTCGGTTATGTCCTTTGATGTATTCCCAATCTTTTGCGTGAAAAGAGTGGGCTACTTCTGAAAGTGTCGGTGCGTTATAGTAAGCAAGTATTGTCTTGTCAAACTCTCCAATATTGATTTGTTTGGTGTGGTTTACCACAGCGTAGAGCTTTAGAATGTCTGCCACTTGTTCTTTTGAGATTGTGGCTTTATTTAATTGCTCGTAGCTTGTTTTTGTGATTGGTTCAATGATGTGGAAGTCTGAAAGTGTTTTGAGAAATGCCCTTGTAGAACGTTTCACAATTTCTGAGTCTCCAAAGGATTCTGTCATCTTTTTGGTGAGTGCCGTTGAGCTGATTTCTTGCGAAGCATCAAAGATTTGGAAGTAGGTTTTGGTAAAGGACTTCAAAATATCATAGTGCATCATGAACATAGCCATGTAAATGGGCTTCATGTACTGAAAATCATTCTCCTTACTCAGTTGGATAAGTATGTTGTTTTCAATGGTGGACTTGCTTTCCTGAATGCTGTAAATAAAGGTTCTGAACAGAACTGTTCTTGTCTTTCTTCTGCCGTCTTTTCCTGTTAATTCAGTAGCAATATCATTGTAGGCATCATAGAACTCTTCGGGTTTTCTTCCCGGTTCTACCATGCGTAGTGATTTGTATATCCACTCTGGTTTCAGTGGTCTGTCGTATCCTAACATCAATTCATCTTTATAAAGGGAACTATCATCTCTTCTAAGGTGATGCCCCCGTGATTCACTTCAATTTTGTCTTTGTAAGTAAACATGGTTCTGCCTTCCGGTAGGACCACTTTTTTGTCGTTCTCAAATGGAATGTTGATTTGTTCCATATCCAACAATTCAGAATTATCTGCCTGAATGATGACAGCTCTTTTGGCAAATCCATCTATCAGGTACTTCTCTATGCGTTTGCCATTGCCCTTGGCGACTATAGAGCCATGATCTGAGCAGAGATAAACGGTGTAACCTTCTTCTTTGAGCAAATGGATGTCTCGCTTGATACTGCTTTTTTGCAAGTAATCTTTAGCGGCATTCAAGTATGGTGTTTTGTCTTCAACGCCTGGCGGAAACTGAACAGCATGTGCCAATTCATCAAAAAAGTTGTAAAGGATGGAAACCACATCATAGCCAAGCAGCTTGTCTGATGTGATTGTGTCACTTTCAGTTAAATAGGTGGAGTGCTGTGGAGCGAAGTTTTCAGCCAATGCTTTGGCTTCTGCAGGTCTGCCTGGTGCTTTGTGGTTGTACACTTCTCGTTTGCCTTGATAGATAGCCATGCGTGAAATGCTTGTTACCGAAGGTAACATAGCAAAGACTGGGTTTATTTCTATTTCACTATCACCAAGCTCCAAGTGTTGTTTGAGTAGATTCCATTCTGTAAAGCCCATGCAGTCTAAACAGAGAAGGGCAACCTTCTCGTATTTATTGGCTAGTAGGTGAGAAATGATCTTATCTACCGAAAGTGGGCGTTTGGGTGTAGAAGCGAAGTAGACCTGTTCCATGCCATTTTGTACAAAGAAGGGTTTACTCCATTGGTCCATCTTTTCATAGATTTCCTGCTCAATGGCTTGGCTATTGGCATAGCTCAAGTAGTTAAGTTGACCGATTAAGGTGCTGGCTGCTATCAGGTTATTGACAATTGGTTCTTGGGCTGTAAGTTGGTTTAGCTGCTCTACAATTACACTGAATTGCTTTTCTGACTGTAAGCGATTGGCTTTAGCCAAGAGCGTGTCAATATCATTTTGGTTCACTGGTGTGTGCCTGTCGTTGAGATAAACCACTTCCAAAAGCTGAACGACTTGCTCCGTTTGATATTGACTCAATACCTTGTATGCGTCTCCATTGAAGGGCAGGTCTTTGAAATGGAAGGATTTACACTCTCGGTCATTGCAGATGAATGCAGGCACTTTCTCAATAGTGGTTAGTATGATTTGTGGCTCTGCTTTATTGCTCAAAGGCAACATATCCGCTACAGTATGGCAAAGCTGAAAGCTGATGCCCTGCTCTTGCAGATAGCTTGTAAAGCTATTGTGCAGTAAAACGCCTGTGTAGTCTGATATTACCTTTGGTTGACCATCGTCAAGGCTTAAAGCGGTATGTATTGCATCCTGCCACAACATAGAACTTAGGCTAAACCTTCAGCTTGGATTTCAGCAATCTCGATGAACTCACTGATTTCTTGACTATTCTCAATAATTGATTTGTGGAGCTTATTGCCAATGGTTAAAATATCATCATATCTTTTGCTTTTATAGGCTTCTTCAAAACCATAGACAATAGCTTCTTTTCTGACCTTTCGCATTTTTGTTCTGCTATTTTTAGCTTCTACCAATAAGGATTCAAACTCACGCTTTAAGGTTCTGTTTCTTTTATCAATCGCCTTAAGTTTTTCTTCATTTGAAGAAGGCTTACGATAAATAGAACCATCAAAAACAAAGTTTTCTTCTAGAAGTACTTTCAAATCAGGAACTTCATCCCCTTGGATGTTGGAAAGCTTATTGTAGGCAGTAGAAATATCTGAAAAGGATTTTGGCGTTGACAAAAAACTCTCTAACCAAATGAGAGCAGAACGCTCATCAACTATAAAGAATAATAAAGATTCTTGCTTTCCTTTCCCTATATCTTCAATGCTGTGTTTCTTTTTAAAATCTGCATAGGAGTTAATCTGGCTTGAAGTAAACCAATATCCATCTTGCTCAATGAAGTTTTGATACAGCATTTCATAAAAGGAGCGAGCATCATAATTAATCTGATAGCCTTTCTGTAAATAATAGGCAATCATCTTCGAGTAAAGCATCTTCTCAGTGCGCTCTAACATTGGTTGAATTGGCAAGCTTGAAAGTAAATCTTCAACAAACTCTATTTCAACATTTTGTCCTGCATTGGCTATAAAATTGTTTAGAAACCCTTCACTTGGTTTATACGCATTGATAATCAAATCATTTGCAACAGAATTTGGAGAAACATTAATGATGAAGCTTCCACCCTTATTTTTTAATACAGAAGTATGGGCTATCACGAATCCCGCTTTAGTTAATGCTTCTTGCAAACCATTCCAAATGGCTGATTTGGAATTGTGATATTCGATAGTAATCCAACGTTTAGGTTTCAATACCCTGAATAAACCTTTGAAAGATTTTTGCATCAATTCATTGTATTCATTTAAACCCTTATTCTGATAAGAGTTCATTATTGCTTCTTTTGAATTATTAGTTAAAATCTTATTCCAGGACTCGTAAAGAAAATTTAATTCAGAGTACATAAGATTCTCTCCAAAAGGGGGGTCTACAAATATGTAGTCGATGCTATTCTCGGGGATATTTGAAAAATCGGTCGAAGATTGAGTCGATATAATTACATTTCTCTTTGAGAACCTATGTTGATTTATTTCATTAATCTTTTTGACACGATTCTTAAATTGTTCAAAAACAGGAACTTCAACATTAAGGGACGGTATGTACCAATTTCCGCTAATCGTTGCTATATATCCACCACCACCATTAAAGTAATAGCCAATTGCTAGAATTGCTTTGCGACTCGCTCTTAGCAATAAGCTATTGAATGTGATTTTAAGTTTCACTCTTATTTCTGAGTCATCTACTTCATTGATTTTTGCAAAAAGAGCTGATAGTATATATAAATTCCTTCTCGTAAATAGGTGATGGACATGAGTATACCCTTGTGACCTTACGGGTTGATTTAAATTGTGACCTTCAGGAATTAGATTCGTTGGATGCCAAAATGGTATTGAAAGACTATTGATTTTCTGAATTAGTTCGATATCCTGAGCATCTGGTTTTTTCTTATACCTTTTTTTGTTGTAGGTATAAACTATTTCTACAGGGGTGGTTTTAGACTGCTCAACTTTTTTATTAAGACTTACGTCTGTGAAAGTTTCAAACACCTTTTTACATTCAGATTTTTTAATCTCTGCACTACACGAAGCACAAATAAATGGGTCGTCCATTCTTTTTTCATCGTGGTTAACCGCTGCATCCCAAAGATTAAATTGATGACTACAATGAGGACATTCAAAATTTTCTGAAAAAATGATGCTGTTAATTACAGCTTTCTCACCATTACTATGCTTGGTTTCATACATCCAGCCAAATTCACCTTCAAGATCATCAAGAATCTCACCTGCCTTAGTTAAGAACCTGTCTGAGCTTGTTGAATTGTTGTAATTATATGCTAAAAAAGAAGCTATGGGAGAAAGATCAAATAGAACTGCTTTTCTATTACTTTTTTGAGCGGCAATTCCGGTCATACCACTACCTGTAAAACAGTCTAAAACTATATCATTCTCTTCTGTATAATGCTCGATGTATTGTTGAATAGCATGCCATGGAGATTTAGTATGATAAGAATGCGCATTAGTCAACTTGTCATTTTTATTTGTGTCTATATCTTCTGTATATGGAAGCCTTTTAAAAGTATCACTTGAAGGAATAAATTCTTTTCCAAACTGACCAATAAACTCAGTTATATAAGGATTTGGACAGGCGGTATAGAAAGGAGGGTCAGATAGATTGAGAATTGCTTCATCTTCCGAAATTGGGAACCCTTCTATACTCTTGAGATCAGCTATCTTATTTTTTAAGTCTTCTTTCTTGTCCATAGTTCTTATTCTTCAATTTTAAAGCGTACTTCTTTGCCTTTGTGGTCCTTTTCCAATTCCTGGTAAAGGTTAAAGAAAGCTTGCTGTATTTGGCTAAGGGTTACTAACTCGTTTTTCTTGAACACGCGGTTCATTAGCTCTGAGCGGTTGAGACTTACCACTTCTATATCTACAAAAAGCTTGTTGATGGAAGCAATTAAACTGCTGGTGATGTCTGCCGGTAATTCTTCTTTGGCAATGATTTGCTCAATGGCCTTTTTGTGCTCCGGTTGGATTTTTACCAATTCAAGCTGTTCTTTCTTCTTGATGACTTCCTGCACAATGGTCATTTCGTATTCATCGGCAATGGTTTTGAGGGCTCCGGTTACACCTGCAGCTTCATCTTTGATGGATGAATAATCCCGTTCTTGTTTCAGGAAGTTGGAGTTTACATCAAAAGGGATGTCATAGAGACTTTCTACATCAACATCTTTGGCTCTTAGAGATGTTAAGCCTGTCCATTTCTGCACCTTGCCATCCAACTTCTGGGGAACGTTGCACTGTGCGCTTGCCAATATCTGAGCTCGCTTAAAGTTAGGATCAGAAGTGAAGGTGAGTAAAGGTTTCCAATCTACTTTATCGCCAATGGTATTGCGTAAGGCGGGATAGTAGAAGTCCTTTACATACTGGTCCTTGAAGCTGCTGATCTTTCCTTTAATGGGGAATCGCTCACTCAGGTTGTTGAACTTCTTAAAATCCTTAACAATGGCTTTGGTATCATCATGTAAGGTTTCGAGTTTTTCATGTAGCCCTTTGTCTTCCAAATAGGTTTTGTTGTTCTCAATAATGGCAAGGGCTTGCTCCATGTATTCAATGCCTTTGTGGGTGCTTTCAAAGTACTCATGCAAGGCATCTTTCAAGTTGGTCATTTCACCAAGCAGGCTAGAAATATCGCCCAACTTACTTTCGTAGCTGCTGAGGGTATTGAATTTGGCGTGGTTGTTTATTTCCAAGCCTGCCCAATCAATCGCTTTTATTTCATCAAATTTGGCTTTTACGCTATCTACATTCAGGTAACTGGTGCTTTTGGCTTCCAATCGCTGAATGAGCAAATCAATGTCCTTAATATCCTTGGAAATCTCAGCCACCTTTTTCTTGTACTCGGCAAATGCATCATTGCGGTGCTTTTCCTGGAGCATCATGTTGCCATTTAGGCCAAGGGCATTGAGTAGGTTTTGGGCAAAGTCATAGGAAAGGTCGTCTTTCTTAGTCGCATAGATGATGTTCTCAAACATGTTGAGACTTCTGAACTTCTCTTTGATGTTGGAGATGTCCAACTCATCGCCACCACGACCTTTCAAGGTTATCTTGCCCAAAGCAGTTAGTACTACCAAAAAGAAATGAACCACTTGTGGTTCTAATCCATATGGCTTGCCTGTAAACTGCTGAACAATCTCCTTTTCAATATCTACCACTTTGCCCTTTTTGGCATTGATGATGGACTGAATTTGACTGACTACTTTGTTTCCGTTCAGCTCAGGATCGCCATTGGCGTTTATCAAACTGAGCGCTGAAAGGAAGTTCTTAGCCCGTTGAGAAATGTTTCTGAAGTTGCCATTGGTGGTTTCATCTGCTATCTGAGAAAGTGAATGCGTGATGTTGCCGGAGGAAAGAATTTCAGCATACTTGGGATGCTCAGGGTATTCTTTGTTGAAGCATTCGTCAAATACCTTTTTCTTGAGTTCAGAAATTACTTCTGAAAGGTTGTTGTACTCTTTGCCAAGCGTTGATTTGATGCTGATTACATCGCCATTGATACTGGTTGTAGCGTAATTCTGAATCTGCTTGGTGAGTTGGTATTTTACTCCCGGTACAGTAATGCCTTTTGGATCTCGGTAGCCATTGATGCTGTCGGAGAGTTTTTTTGCCATTACACTGGTCAAGATATTCTTGCTCATTAAAGAGCGAATAGCCACAATCCGTTTGATACGTTCAATGTTCTCCTGGCTACCAAACTGTATTTCAATGTTCAGTTGGTTGGGTGCATAGGTCGGTATCTGCTTTTTGCTGAAAGGCGATTGGAATACAATTACATAATCAGCAGCATCCACTTCTTCCACTTCTTCTCCCTTGCGGTTGAAAATGATAAAACCCTTTCGGAATGATTTTACCGATTGCCAAGTGGTTTCATCTTCAAAGATGTTGGGAATGTTCTTGTAGTTGACAAGGTCTAATATTTCTTTAAGCTGGTCAAAAACTACATCTTCCTGCTTGTCTTCATTGCCACCTACAGCATTGATTTCATTGTCGATGCGTTCTTCCGGGTCTTGTCCGTCTATGGCAGGGTCAAACTTGAAGTAATCGTTTCCTGTTTGGTCATCTTTCACCACTTTCAGGTAGAAACCATCGGTGGCTTCACGAACTTTTTTCACAATTTGCGCCACTCGAACGTGTGCCTCAAATGTGTCGTTAGGATGAATAATCATGAGCTTTTGAGCCAGTTCTTTAGCGGTTGCTCCGTTTTCGCCCTTGCTCCAAAGTGAGTAAACTGCAAGCCCTTTGATGATCTTGAAAGCATCATCATGAAGTTTGCGCTCCAAATTGGCTACAATCTTATCTTTAACGATGTTTACCACCTTTACCAGGTCATAGACTCCTTCCAGGTTTCGGTTGTTGGGGTTATTGGCAAGGATGTCATAAATGCGGTCGAAGGTGAAGAAGTAAGGGAAAGATTTTGCCACTACATGCTTCAATTCACTTTGTGCAAATTGGATAATCCCCCTTTTCTCGAAGTAAGGTAGTTCATGGAAAAGGTCTAATAAATCAGGTGTAAAAGGGAAAAGGTCGATATACTCTTCTTGATTGTTAGCCACCATTTCAATTTTCTTAATGAAAGGCTTTAGCTCCGTTTCAATTTTAAGTTTCTGCTCTTTGCTTTTGGGTACGATCCTTTGAGAGATAACCTTCTTAACCGCTTCTCTTCGGATAATGATGTTTTGGAAACGCTGACTTATGCGAGCTTCATCAGCTGCGATATTGGCTAACCTTGGGCTGGAATAGATGTCTTCCTGCATAGATATGGCCAATACAATATCTTCATCCTGGCACACTTGCGCCACCACTCGCAAAAACTGAAAGTCTCTTTTGATCTTGTATTCTTCTTTGGCTTGTAAGAAGTCTGAAACTTCATCTACCACTACCAATAGTCCTTTGCTTGGGTCTTTTTCTTTAAGGAGCTGAATGATGTTCGATAAATGTTCTTTGATGTCAAGCGTTACGCCATCTTCATATTTCGGTATTTCAATGTCATACTCTCGTTTAATTTGCTTTTCAAGCTCCCGAAAGAAGAAGTAGGCAAGGTCAACATTTACAGGTTGAAGCTCGAATTGGACCGTGAAGAAGCTGCGGGAAATGGTTTCGGCTTCCTTGCGTACAGCATTGTTTTTAATGAGAGAGCGAAGCATAGGATTGTTGATGATGCTGACCAAAAAGGCAATTAAATGCGATTTACCACTACCGTAGTTACCAATGATTTTAACGGCTTTGTGGTTTGGTTTTTTGATATTGTCAATGAAATCCTTGATTTGGGTTTCAAGCCCTTCTGAGATAATATAGCTGGATATGAGTTCCTTTTGCAGGTCATCATGTTTCAGGTCGGTATCAATATCAACTACATCTTTGATTTCGGTGTAGTTGAAGAGTTTGCCAATGGCGCCATTAGGTAACTTGTCCTGTGGTTTATACTCTCCGTCTGGCTCAGCAACAATACTTGTATAGTTGTCTTCTACATCTTCAATTTTGGTTATGAGAATGTCATTTACGTCTTTATCGTAGTATTCATCGGTGCCTATCTTGCCATAAGAGATTCGGTTGCTGATTACCTTCTCGTCTTCCAAAAACAAAACACTGCTTTTGTTTCGCGAGTTGTACTTGAATGCGCCTACCGGAGAGATTTTGGTGAATGTGTCATGGTAAAGGATGCTGGCATTTAGCAGAATGAGTTTGTCAGGCTTGTTTGAGAACCACTCTTTGATGTGTTGTCCAACATCGTGACTGGGTTCGTCTTTGGCTTCAAGTTCTGCAAAGATTGGTTGCAGTTCTGCTCCCACATCTACCTTGGTATAGCCAATGGCGTCAAGGTAATTGATGATTTTTTCCCGTTTCGCACTGTTGTTACCTACAACAGCCCACAACTTGAATCGTAAGCTGTTTGCAAGTGATAGGTATGTGTCAATGTGTTTAGATTCTTTCATTGCCTATTTAATGTCTTTCTGTTCAATCAATAATTCTCGTACTTCAACTTCGAGAATCTTTGCTATTTCATAGAGTACTTCTAATCTTGGTTGTTGTCTGTTCTGAACATAACCATTGACCATATTGTAACTCTTTCCAAGCTTCTCAGCCAACCAAGTTTGCTTAATTCCTTTTTCTTCAAGTACTTCCTTTATTCGGTTCATGTCCGTATAAATTTAAGTCGCTAAAATAGCTCAAATTTTCCGTTTATCTCATTTTTCAATATACTTTTCGTTCGTTTCATTGTCGATCTGTTTGAGCGCGGGTAAAAAAATAGGCTCTTTTGGTTTTTTGCGTTTGGATAGTGGGTCGGCAAAAACCAAATGTGCCTATTTGCGCGTTGGCTTTTTCAGCATGAGGCACAACGGTGAGTGTATGGTGTCGTGCGGGATTACGAAGCGAATTCCTGTCAAGACACACCGACTTATTTTACGAGCCACAAACGCTCGAAAACCTCTGAAACCCGCATGCACTATACACATTGTTGTGCCTTCGTTGTTTTCTTTCGTCCGTGTTCGTCAGCGTGGGAAAGGGTATACTCTTTGACAAGTTTTGGCTTGCGGTTGGGCATTGAGCGACTTGCCAATGTGTATGACCTTATGCGTTGGGCTATCACTTCTCTAAATATTTTGTCAAAACTGCTTTCTTATCTTCTTCGGTGTTGGCAATTGATTGCACTTGCTTTTGGATTTCCTTTTCAAGTTTATCTAACTCGAATAAAGCCTTTTTTTGTACTGTAATAGTAATTGAAGGTATTACGAATGCTTCAATATCTCCTTTGTTTATACTCGGATATGATGCTTTAGGCATTTTTGCTTCCATTTGCTTCATCAGGTTGTCTGAATACATAAAATAATAGTAGAGCAATTTTGTAATGTACTTCTTCTCGTCTTTTGTATTGATTAGAGCAAAACCTGTTGAGTAAACTGTATTTTCAACTTCCTTTTCTAAATAGGCAAATCCCTTTAAATAAGGTCTTACAGTTGAAATAATTACAGTATCATTTTTAGCTACTCGTTTTGCTCTTGAAGCGGCATTTTTACCAATAACTTTTTGCTCAAAAGAAATATTACCATCTCCTTTGCCTACGCTATCTATATCAACGTAGGTAAATTCATTTTCGCCATATTCAGTTTTGGGGTCAATACTATCTCTATTTATGTCAAAGTACTGATTGATTTTCAAGGACACATTATTGCTTTCAAACAGTTCATTTACTGCTGATTTAATTGAAAGATGTCTTTCCTCAATCACATTTTTAGCCTTGGATACTTTGGTTTCAATCGCTTCTATTTCCTGTATTATTTTTTTCTGGATGTCTAGTGGTGGTATAGGAACTTTATAACCACTCAATTGCGGAACAGATAATTGTGGAGTACCGACTGCTGTATTATTGAATTTTAAACGACCAATTACTTGTTCTAAATATTCAATCGTTGCAACCTCTTTTTTAGGTTTTAATACCAAAAGCCTGACAATTGGATAAAACTTCTCGTTTCTTGCAACAGTAAATCCAATAGTTCCACGACCTGAAACAGTTACACAAGGGTAATCAACTTTTACAATGTCAGTATAACCAAAAAGCCCCTTTTCTTGGGCTGAGTTTGAGTATATGGGTATTTTATACTCTTCTGTTGGAGTTTCTGAAAACCGCTCCTTAGGCACATCACCGCCTGCAATTATACTTTCTGCAACCTCTCTTAAGCTTTTTAATGGATACTTATATTCAATATCCTCTGATATTGTGCTTGCATTAGTCCCGATTCTTTTATCAAAATCAAGTGATTCAAAATTTAGACAGTCTGTGAGTCTCACTAAGGATATGGTTTCAGCAAGTTCTTCATCTAACTTTATTTTTTCATCCACAAAGTTTTTATAGATGTAGCTATTTACTTTTTTAGGGTTAAGCTGGTCTGCTCGGTCAAACATCAAAGTATCGCCTGTAAAGTCAATGCCTTTGTAGCCTCTGCGGTTACTAAATTTATAACCCAAAAACTTTTCTTGCTCTTTATTAGTGCTTCCCGTTTTTACAATCAGCATTTTTTGGGGTACTGCTTTTTGCTGTGGGTAAGCCACTTTCAAAGGTGTACCGTCTTCGGTTTGGTCATCATACCAACCAAAGTTTTCAGGGTCTTCATCAATACGATGAGTGAGTAAGAAGTAAAAAAACTTCTCGGTTTCAATTTCCAAAACCAAATCAAAGAACATTGATTTAAGTTTGGCTTCTTGGTCTGCTTTGGGAAGGTCTTTAAAAGTTTTTCTTTTTTTCAGATTTACCACTTCCGTTAAACCGTCAAACCAACTTTTGTAGCTTTTGTAAAATTCATTATCCTTTATCGCTTCATTAGGGTTTCTAGCAATAAAGGTTTTATAATCCTCCATTTCCAACTCCAATTGAGCCACATAATTCTCAAAAAGTTCTTCGGAATTTAAAAAGTCGCCTTCACGCTCTTTATTTTCAGCAATGAAGTCTTCGGCTATGTATTGGCAGTTGGTTACAAAATCTTCATTTCGCTTTTTAAGGAATAGTGTGACTGTATTGGTACTGGTTGCCCCAAAGGTGTTTCCTCCAAATTCTACTATGGCTTTTATTTCAAAATGCTTTAAAATAATTTCCCTTGCTTTGGTGTAAGCCCCTGCATTGCTTAAAATAGAACTTGGCAATATAATTCCTGCCATTCCTCCGGGACGAAGCAATTGTTTCATTCGTTCGATGAAGAAAACTTCAATGTCGTCAGAGTCTGGCGTAACGTGTTCCCACAACTCAAAATCGTGTGGGTTTACGTTAAGGTGCTTTTTGAAATCCTTGATGGTATAGGGTGGATTGGCAATAAGCACATCAAAAGTTCCGTCTTTTGCCAAACGTGGATGTTTTTCAAGACCATCACCAAAAATGATGTTAGCATCACCATCACCGTGCATAAAACAAGCCACTTGGCTGGTTCTTGCCAATCGGTAGTCTTTTTCCAAGCCAAAGATATATTCACCTGCCCATCGCATATCTTCTTTGTAGCGTTTTAGCTCGGTGATACTTTTTTCATCCTCAATTTCCGATTCGTCCATTGCTTTAATCAAGTCGGCAATTTCTTCAATGGCTTCTGTTAAAAAGTGTCCGCTACCACAGGCAAAATCAATGACTTTTGGCAAGAAGAGTTTTTCGCCTTTCTTCAGTTTTTCCTGAACAATTGATTTTAATGGAATGGATGAAATGATAAATCGTGCGATGGGCGTGGGTGTGAAAAACTGACCTTCAGATTGTTTGTAACCACTTTCGAGCATCAACTCAAAAAAGTCTCCCAAGAACTGAGCTTTTTGGTCGTATTTAAAACGGTATTTTTGAAATAACCTGACTACTTCTTCTAATACTTTGGCGTTTTCTTCAAATAGCTTCTTGTTGTAAACCTCCTTGAATGCAAATTCATTGTTCTGGTAAAACTTTAACTCCTTATAAATACGATAGAGCGTTTCCTTAGCTGTCTGTCTCGGGAAGTTGGCAATTTGGGCTTCAATATCTTCTAATTTGTAGTCGATTACTTCTTCGTCCAAATAATCTCGCATTGCTTTAGAATAAAGCGATTGCAAACGCTCCAAAAGAGTTTCTGCATCATCGATACCTTCTTTTATCTGAAAATCGGTGATGGCATCTTCGCCTTTGTTTTCGTCAACGATTTTGGCAAGAATGAGCGAAATGATTCTGTTAAAAGCATTTGAGCGGTCAGAAATATTATTATGTCTTAGAATTTCCTCAAACTGATTAAATACTTTGCCTTTATCATCTTTTCCAAAATCTTTTAGGTCAGAAATTTTAATTGGGATATAACCTGGGTTGTAAGGCTCAATCTCTGGCTCAAAAAGACCTGAATTGAGGAAAGTCTGTTTACCTTTTGTCTTGTGTTTCCATACTTCAAGCATTTCCTTGATGGTTTTCGCTTGGTCGTATGTGATAAGTTTTTCGGTTTCTTGCTGATTTACTTTTTCTTCTGTGCTATCCTCAACTTTGATTAAGGCATTTGCCTTTTCAATCTTTCCGTTGTGTTCTCTTGAAGCGTACAGGCAGAGATAACGAGTGTTTTTGTCTTGCTGATAATAAGAAAAAAGCTGTCCTCCGTTGGATTTCATATTTTCCAACTCTTTTTCGTACTCTTTGCCCCAAGTTTTGCACTCAATAATTAAAAGTGTTTTGCCGTCTTTTCCTTTAACAGTGATGTCAGCTTTTCCACTTTTTGCTGTTCGTCCAAGTTTCCATTTCTTTTCAAGGGTCAAGTCGGCAGGCTTATATCCCTTTTCTAAAAGTCGGTCAACACATTCAAGCACAACAACATTTTCAGGGTTCTCCAAATGAGAAGTAGTGTCATCACCTTTTTTTATTTCAAGTCCAAAGTCAATCCGCTTCTTTGTGAAGTCCACAGACATTTGGTATTTTATCTTGTCATAGGTTTTTGAATAAACCTTTGCATCCTTTGGATTTGCCGTAAATCCAAAAGCCTCAATTGTCGTTATGATTTGCTTTTCTGTCATTTGCCCTTTGAATATTTTGCTTGTTCTTCGGCTACTTTTAAAGCGTCCAAACCTTGGTTTTCATCTTTTATCAAGTCATAGACTTTGTTAGCCAACCATAAGGTTTCCAAGTCGGAATGTGCTACATTGAAAAGTTCACTTAGTTTTCTGAGGTCTTCTCGCTTTAGTAACTTTTGGTCATTTTCAACTTTACTTAGAAAGCCTTCGCCAATGTCAAGTTTTGCAGCGAGTTCTCGCTGTTTCATTCCTGATTCTTCTCTGAGTTGTCTAATTCTTTGTCCGATTGTCATTGACTTAATCTATACTTGTCCAAATTTGGTCAAAGGTAAAAATAAATTTTGTATTTGACAGTCGTGTGGTGGAAAAAATGGCTCTTTTGGTTTTTTCGGGTTGGCTTGTGTGTCGGCAAAAACCAAATGTGCCATTTGTGGGTCGGGTTTTTCACAATGAGGCACAACTACCTTTTGGCGAAGATGCCGATACCTCGATGTTATGGGTGAACTGTCTAATATTTAGATAGTTTTTTGTGGTAACCTAAAGTAATACTTTAACAGTTATTGTTAATGTATTGTGTATTTGTATGTTATGGTTTACAAAAATATTGTAAGTTATTCTCTTTCTCTTGCTCACTATATCTTTCTATATCATCCGGGTCTAACCAATTGACTTGGCTTAAGTTTTCTTTAAAAATCTCATAGGTTGAGAATTGGAAGTCTATACGACTGGGAATAAACAAAATCACACTGTTTTTTCGCTCTGTTTTAGGTTAAAAACAGGCTAAAAAATTCGTTTTTCTTTACAAAAACCGTATTTCACTCAAAAAAGGGGTTTTGAAACGCCGAAACTCCTTTATTAATAATTATGGCGTGCCGAAACATCGCCGAAACATCGCCGAAACTCCTTTGAAAATGTGTTTTGATTTGCCGAAACCTGTTGAAAAGGAGGAAAGGGGTGTTTTTTTTGTTTTTCGATTTTCTTTACAACCCACTTTGATGTCTATAAACCCCAAAAGCAAGTTTACAGTATGTATTTGAGCCTTATTTGTACCTTGTACTTATTTACAAGTAACTAAAGTATTGACAAACAAACACTTAAAGCAAATAAATAGTTTCCTCATTTGAACAGTTCTTTTAAGGTTAATTCAAGAAAGTCACGGCAGTTCATCCATGTGTGACCTCCTTCGGGATTATAGAATGTGTGCTTAAAGCCTTGATCGGTCAGATATTTGTCCAATCCGCGCGATGCCTGGATCAGGAAATCGTCATTACCTGTACCCAAAAAGATAAACTTGAGTTTTTTCTGCAGATCGCTGACCGGAGCGTATGTTCCGTCCTGGAAATTGGTCTCATACTCATTGCCGAATATTGCGGGTGCGTAAGTGGCTACGTAATGGAATATATCGGGGTTGCCGAATCCGGCGGCAAGACTCTGCCGTCCGCCCAGTGAAAATCCGGCTATGGCACGATTATCGGCATTGGCAATGACATTGTAATTGGCCTCGATAAAGGGTATAACCTCGCCCACAAATTCTTTGGTGGTAAGCTCTACATCGGTTGCATTATAGGTTGTTGCTTTACCCTGTGCAATCATTTCAGGATAGGGATTGGCATATGGCATTACCACTATCATACGCTTGGCCTCACCTTTGGCTATCATGTTGTCCAGTATGTTGTTTGCACGGCCCACCTTAAACCAGGTCTCATAGGTGTCGGTCATACCGTGAATAAGATACAGTACCGGCAGTTTCTCATCCCCGGCAGGGTCATATCCGGCAGGCGTATAGACACACATGGGACGTACTATACCGCAAGCCTTCGAAAAGTAGTAACGGTATGAAACCTTGCCGTGAGGCACTTCCTGAATGTCCTGTACCGACGGGGTCTCACCGCGCACGTCACAAAGGCTGTACTTGAAACCCTCATTGGGGAACATGTGCATATTGTTGGGGTCGGCTATCTGCGTGCCGTCTATACGGAAAGCGTACGGGTAGATGTCGGGAACATCGGGCTTAACGGTTAAGCTCCAAACTCCCCTGTCATCTTTCTCCATAGGCCTGGTACCGCTGAACATCTGGCACTCCAGAAGGACCTCAGTGGCAGCAGGAGCCTGACAACGGAATGTTACGCTGCCATCTGCATTATATTCGGGAGACTTGACACCGGCAGGGAACAGACTGCCCATGAGCCTGGGAGTCAGACGTGACTCTTCGCTACCTGCAGCCGATTCCTGACGGACCTTTTCGGCCTCTTCAAGACTCATACCTTTCTCGGCATTGATAACATCCCGATCCTGAAAGAGCAGGCGGAACGATTTGTCAAGCCAATAGCGGGCGTTCATCCATGTATGACCGAACTTGTCATAAGTGAATTCTTTTATATTTTTTATGCCGTAATTATCAAGAGCGGTCATAAAGTCCTTTGAGTTGCCGTACAGGAAATCGTCAACACCAATGCCCGACCAGAAGAGGCGGATCTTGCTGTTAACCGCATCGGCATCGTCAAACTGACCGGGACGTATCTGTGTGAAAGAGCTGTATGAACATAGGAAAGAAAACTTATCGAGGTTGGAAAGTCCGATGCTCAAACCTTGATTGCCGCCACGTGAGAAGCCGCCTATACCGCGGTGGTCAGCATCGTTGATGGTGCGATAGTTTTTCTCCACAAAAGGCATCAGACACTCAATGAAATCCGAGTTAAAATTATAACCGCCACCCATTCCGAAACCGCCCATTCCGGGTCCGCCGGCCGGCTGTGAAGGCTGACGCTCAGTCTTTAGAAGTGTGGGATTACCGTAAGGAAGTACNAGGATCATCTCTTTGGCTTTGCCCTCGGCAATAAGATTATCGAGAATCAGGTTCATTTTACCCACCTTGAAATAGACCTCTTCGGTATCGGTCGTACCGCTTATCAGATACATTACCGGATATGACTTGTTCCGGTTCTTGGCATCGTCATAGAAAGGCGGAGTATAGACAATGACAGGGACAAACATTCCCAATCCCTCGGACCAGTAGTGGAGNTAATCAACGCTGCCGTGCGGCACATCTTTAAGAGCGTGAATCAGATTACCATCGCCACGAATGTCAAGTAAGCTGTTTTTGAATGTCTCNTTGGGNAACCAATCGGCGCACTGCGGATCCATGACACTTATNCCGTCAACGACATAGTGGTATGGATAGATATCAGGCACAGCAGGTCCTACGGTCGCCGTCCACACACCNTCCCCANTCTTCTCCATAGCCTGTTGGCCTGAAAACTGGGTCCATATACTGACCTCCTTTGCATTGCGGTTCTGGTATCTGAAAGTTACCGTACCGTCAGCATTAATGACTGTCGGGGCTGCCTGCTGCATCGCACCGCCGGGTTGTGCAAACAGACTTAATGCAGAGGCGGAAACAAACAGCATAAACGCTGTCATTCTTGTAAATAATCTCATAATGTTTTAATTAGTGCAATAATTATTATATGGCACGAAAATACCTAAATAAATATACGAAACCGATTTTTTAACCGCAATAATATTCAAAGTAAAGATTTTTTAACAAAACAGTGTTTAGTTGTTGTATTTTATTGCTTTTTTTCGCCTCAGACAATCTATATTTTTAATAAATCATCTACCTTTGATGACAAATTTTAGTAAAAAACCCATATTACATCAATAAAAACATGGAAGTAATAAACTTTGATAAAGTTAACAGCATTTTAAATCAGTTCATTGCTGAATTGCGTGACGTCAATGTGCAAAAGGATCAGATGCGTTTCCGCAGGAACATGGAGCGTATAGGTGAAATCATGGCTCTCGAAGTGAGTAAAAGACTGAATTACGTGACGAAGGATATACAGACTCCGCTCGGAATTTCAACCATCAACGTTCCTGAAGAGGATATAGTTCTTGCCACTGTTTTCCGTGCCGGTCTGCCGTTCCACCAAGGTTTCCATAACTATTTTGACCATTGTGAAAACGCCTTTGTATCAGCATATCGTAAATATCTTGATGAGGTTAATTTNGATATTCACATTGAATATATGGCATCACCGAAATTGGACGGTAAAACCCTTATCTTGGTGGACCCNATGCTGGCAACAGGAAGCAGCATGTTTCTGGCTTACCGTGCCCTTCTGCTCAAGGGTACTCCCGCCCGTATTCATCTGGCAGCTGCAATAGCGGCACAACAAGGCGTTGATTATGTGACCAAGAAGTTTCCACAGGATATAACGACTCTGTGGTGCGCCGCCATAGACCCCGAACTGAACAAGCAGGCCTATATAGTTCCCGGCTTGGGTGACGCCGGAGACCTCTGTTACGGTGAAAAGTAAAGTTTTAATTCAAATAGTACTTCCGACCATTCCCTATACGTAACCCCTTTGAACCATAAGAGGCTGGATTGCCTTTAAGGTCATAGTAGCGAGGCTGACCGTCGTCAGGAACCGGAATAACGGCTGTCGGATCGGGATTAAGGTCCTCAACTATATTAAAACCTCTCCAAAAATAGTCGGCACGGTATTTGTCGCCAAATCCCGGCATAACATGAACGGTACACCCTTCGGGGAAAGTGCTTGACTGTATCTGAGGCGGGGTTTTAGCATAGCNGTATATATCCTTAAGTGACGTGCACCCTTCAAATGCCGATGCGCCGACAGCCTCTATACCGTCATGTAAAAAGACATTCTTAAGACTGGAGCATCCGTAGTATGCCTCAAGCTCAATATTAATAACGCTGCCCGGCAAACGCACAGTGACAATGCCGTCAAAAGCTTCAAAGGCGTTGGCGCCTATGGTAACAACACCGTCCGGAACAACCGTATAATTACATCCCTGAACAAGTCTGTCGGTCTTAGTCTCAATAATTGCGTTACAATTGTTACGCGAATCAAAATGGGGATTGCCCAAACTGACGGACAGATGCTCCATATTGTTGCAGGAACCGAATATACCTCCGTTCAAATAGACCAACNACGGTGGAACAACCACTTCTTTAAGGCGGCTGCAACCGTAAAAAGCATAATCACCTATCTGATAAACCGAAGCAGGAATGAGAAGACCTGAAATATATTTATTGCAGAAGAAAGAGTATGTTTCTATTATTCCGACCGGATATGTTTTCCCGTCAATAACAGCTTTTTCGGGAATGGTCAAGACTCTAACAGAGTCATACGCATGTATTATGCCCCGAAAAACAGCATAGTCCCCGTATAGCTCAAATATACCATCGCCGTCACGGCATGTGTCATCATAATCAGGTACAATGCCAATGACGGCCAGCATGTTGCTGCTGAAATTTACATCGATCTCTTTAAGGTCGATTGCACTTGAAAGGTAGAAACCGTCACAGTAGCCGTTCCAACCGAAATTGTAATGAAAATAATCCTGACTGTCATATCCGTCACAAATAAACGCATGACCGATAGTCCTATCAAGAGTATAACCGCCGTAAAGAATCGGGCGGCCGGCGTCAAGCTCCTGCTTGAGAATATTATCCCACTCTGATTCACAATCTTTGTGCTGAATCATTTTAGCCGATGACGCATAGTCAAAGTATGTAATAATCGCTTTTTGAACGTCCGAAAGATAGGCTGCACTGGCTGAACTTCCATATGTCGTGTTTATGGCAATACCGCAATCATACATAAGTCTTTGTACGGCCGCCTCCTGTTCGGCTGTTCCGCCCAAACTATAGTCCTCAATCATGTTATCCCAGTCATATACAGACTCGTCAAAGTTGACGCAGAGCGTGGTGTCTCTAGTGTTGAAGTGCAAGCCTTGTCCACTGGCAGGCCATTCCCAGTAATTCATAGTCTGAGCCATGGCTGTAGCCATACAACCCGTCAAAGATCTTAAACCGGTCTCTTTATCAATGGGACAAAGGAGGTTGAACGGAGGGTCCTGATCCCAGACCGTTGTGATGAGAGGCTTGACAATGACCTCGGGTACACCGTTATGACCGGATTGCACGGCAGCGCCGGCACGGTTGTGTCTTACTGCTTCAATCTGTTCCTGATAAGAAGCGAGTACCTTTTCCACATTGGAAGGTATGAACTCATCATCAAATGAACCCTGATCCGAATAGGCTAAAACAGACTGTTTGGTACGCAAATCGGCAGAAACAATTACAAAACCGTTTTCATCACCATAGTTGAATACATAAAAGTCATTCAATCTGCCGGTCTTGGCGGTGTAAGACAAAGTTACAGATATCTGATCCCTTGAAACGGACCGGCAGGAGACCGGCCCTGAAACGGCAAACTGCTGCGCAACAAGCATGGCGGCCTGTTCACTGACCGGCTGGGCATCAACAAAGCTCGTGGCAATCAATACCATCAAAAAAAGTGAAAATATTCTCTTCATATGGAGTCGATTTAACTGTTTTCAGGTTAAACAAATAGGGTAATAAAAAATTGACAAACGCAAATCTACGCAAATATTTCTGCCAACAGAGTGTTTGCTGTAAAAAAACACCGTCTGACTCATTCATTTGCTAAGTCAGACGGCATTATTGCAGAGAAGACTTTACTTCTTTGAGGACTGCGGGGTAAGACGGTACAGGATCACGTCATGACCGGGAACAGTCACGCTGACAGGCTTGGCTGTGGTCACGATGCGGTTGCGACGTCCGGTGTTTACTGAAGTGTTCCAGAGATCTTTTACAGTATAGGTGATCCTGTCAAAGCTAGTCGAAAGACCGGAAACCTCATCATCAGTCAGGTTAAAATCCTGCCAGTCGATTGTAAGGTCTGCAGGCTCCTCAGTGCGGTTCAGGATGCAGAATGCCCAGTCACCGTCAACAAGGGGCTTGAACCAGTACTCAATATCATCCTCCGACTTGTAGCGGAGACCCTGAACACCAAGTCTGTCCTGGTCAATTGCAATCACCTCCTTATTCAAAATAATAGCGCGGGTCTCATCGGTCATGTTGGAAAGGTCATTGCCAAGGATGAGCGGAGCGGCCATCATGCACCACATTGTGAAGTGTGCGCGGTCCTCATTGACGCTCATGCCGTTGCCGACCTCAAGCATGTCGGGATCATTCCAGTGGCCGGGGCCTGCATACTTACGCAGGGGGGCGTTCTGGTCAATGATCTGGAGCACGCTCTGACCCCATCCACGCTGAGGGGCGTTTCCGCTGAAACGGGCCGTGATGTCACCGGTGGTACGCCATGAATGGGCAACATCTGCTGCCCATTCCCAGGGCTGGTTGGTGCCCCACTCGCACATGCTGAAAAAAATGGGACGGCCGGCTGCACGCAGAGCATCACGCATCAGTGTGTATGCACCCCTCGGATTTATGTTCTCAGTATTGCACCAGTCATATTTCAAGTAGTCAATCTCCCAGCGGGCATACTGCAGGGCATCCTGATACTCATGGCCATAGCTGCCTGTACGTCCTGCACAGGTGCGGCGACCGGCATCGGAATAGATACCAATCTTCATTCCCCGGGCATGAACATAGTCAGACAGGGCATGCATGCCTGAGGGAAAAGTCCTGGGATCGGGCTGCACGAAGCCGTCAGCGTCACGTTCTCCATGCCAGCAGTCATCAATGTTCAGGTAAATGTA
>JGI24710J26742_10001494_pt1 | contig 21484 bp, 24 predicted proteins | sample BioPla2DNA2_FD_26742 | JGI IMG/M metagenome (IMG submission 26742) | reverse complement strand
CTATTAGGCTACGCTATCGTATGATTTCTTCAAAAATCAGCTGGATTGACACTTGAAGAAGATATATTCATTCTAGAATTACATTTTACGGAAACTCAAGGCTAGGGTAAAGTTTTTGTAGGATATTAATTAAAAAATAAAAAGAGAACACCACTTTGTGTTATGATTTTAGCGTCTAAGAAAAAATCGGATACAAAGGAAGGTGCTCTCTATGATTAAAAGTATACAACAGTTTGAAGAAGTTGGGGTAAAAAAATTAGAAAAATTATTAAAAACATTTGTGCAGGAACCTCAAAAACATGCGGAGTTTATTTATGGAATGACAGACCATGTGATTCAATTGGGACTTGACCTGATTGCGGAAACCTTTGAAAGCATGGATGATGAATTAAGAGAAAGCGGATTCAGAAAAAGGAACTGGGTCATAAGCAGACGGGATAAAACCTCCCTGATTACCAGCCTTGGAACCGTGACGTATCATAAAACCCTATTTAAAAACAAAAAAACTGGTGTCTGTGCCTATCTACTGGACAAAGTCATGGGACTGGAAAGCCATGCCAGAATGACCGAAGATGCCCAGGCACAGATGCTGGAAGAAGCCGTGGACAGCAGCTACCGTAAGGGAGGCATCCGGGCAAGCCTTACCGATCAAGTCAGTAAACAAACCGTTAAAAACAAGGTGCATGAACTGAAGTTTTGTGTGGAAGAAAAGAAAGTAAATAAATCTAAGAAACAAGTCCCCTATATCTATATCGATGCGGATGAAGACCATGTATCCTTACAGTATCTGGAGAAAAAAGGAGATATTAGAAAACCCCGAAACAATACAAGCATGCCAAAGATTGCCTATGTGTATGAAGGCATAAAACCAGAAGCACCAAACAGTGACCGGCTCAAACTGGTAAACCCCAAGTATTTTGGAGGGCTGTACGAAGAAAGCACAGGGGTCGAACAATTCTGGCGTGAAATCTATAATTACCTATCAGAAACCTATGATCTTGATTATGTGAAGCATATTTATATACAAGGAGATGGAGCATCCTGGATTAAAAGTGGACGAAAGTGTATCGCTGGGTCGACCTTTGTGTTAGATAAGTTTCATATGCAAAAATATATCATAGCTGCAACGTCCCATCTGCAAGATTCAGCAGAAGATGCCAGAAGCGAGCTTTATCGTGCCATTCATAAAAGGGCGAAATGGATGGCAGAAGAAACCTTTGCCAAGATCCTGGATGCAACCGAAAGGGAAAGCGGGAGAAAGAAAGTGGAAATCTGCAAGAAGTATCTCCTTGGGCATTGGGACGGAATTATGCAGGGACAAAAAAATAAAAGTGCACAAGTAGGATGTAGTGCGGAAGGACATGTGAGCCATATCTATGCAGATAGAATGAGCTCCCGTCCATTAGGCTGGAGTAAACACGGCGTACATCAAATGGCGAAACTACGTATTTATAAAGCGAATAAAGGAAATATGTTAGAGCTTGTCCGACAGCAAAAACAAGAGTTACGAATGGCTGCCGGAGCAGAAGAAGAACGGATTTACTTAAGCAGTGAGATGTTTCGTGCAGAAAGTAAGAAACTGACAGAAGAACAACGCTATGTGGAACGAATGACGCATAGCATGCCATACCCAGAAGTGAAAAAGATTGCTAATTTTAAAAGACATATCTGGGGATTGTAAAAAGAATAAGAAGTAGGTATAGTTGAAGCAGAAGTTAAATCTAACACATATCAAGGGAATTCTCTGCCCAATTAAATCCTACAGTAAATTTACGCTATCATTCAATATTCTTACATTTATTTTATATCTTCGTTATAGTTAGATTATAGAATTTTTATTAATGAGTTTTTACACTAAATTTCTTACATATTAATTGTTTGTCACTAATCTAGCAAAACCAGTTTTATTCTATCACATCCCAATTATTTGTTGGAGGCTTACAACTTCTATTTTCACACACATAGAATGTTGTTTCATTATTAACCAGTTTGTACTCCTTCGTTTCCTTTTCTAATATTTTAATGTTCGTATCAAACGCCATCCTTCCAACCAGTTTTTCCTTATCTCTTGCGTGTTTCAGTACACAAACCACTTCTTTTGTCGGATACAAATACATAGACAATGCGAATAAATAAAAACTGTAACCTGCTTGATATTTTTCAGCAAATCCAGCCATAAATTCTAGTTGCCGACTGACCACATCTTTCAAACTCTCGTCTTTGCTAAGCACTTCTAATTTTATTAACTCAAACTTCGCACATAGATTTTAGCTATGCACCTTGAAAATTCAATATCTGGCAGTTATTCAGTTGTCAATGTTCAGCAGGTTATGCAGCTTGCAGCTTCGATTTCAAAAGTGCAGGTATTGTATCCATAAATGCATCTACCAACTCGTCGATTTTTTCGTCAGATACATCTATCTGATCTGCAAGCAGAGTCCTGAACATTTGGAGCAACATTTGAAAAGCCTGTATCCACGTGATATCAGACATCTCATCAGAAAAGTATAAGAACAGTTCTCCCATAGAACGGGTATCATTTGATTCACGGTTCTCCAGGGAAAGCATCATATATCTTGTAAAAACGATTGCTGTATGGGCAGTCATTGCATCATAAGATATGGACCTGCATTCTTTACTCAGATTCAGATAGCTCTTGCAGACTTTAAAGAATACCTCAATATCCCAACGTTTTCCGTAAATGCGGATGATCTCATCTTCACTCAGGCTTACGTCTGTGGAAATAAGGCAGAGATATTCATTTCTCTTGTTTTTGTTACGGACATAGACCACTTTGGCAGGGATGACCTTTTCATCCTTTACAACGTCCACCATGACTGAGAGCAGATATCTGGAACGTCCACGCCGTTTCCTGTTCCTGCTGTAAATAGTGGTCAGCGGCAGATCTTCGCCGTTGTACCGGAAGAACATTTTGGGCGTTTTCTTAACCATTGCAATCACATCATATCCGATTTCTTTGATAGCATGAAGAGAACTTGGAGATGAAAACCAACTGTCAAATAGAACGTATTTAGCTGGAATATCAGCCTTTTTAGCAGATTTCAAAAGCTCCAGCATGGCAATCGTTCCTTTCTCGACAGCAAGCATACGTCGCTTATAGCCGACCGTTCTTTTGTCAACTTTCTTTGCTTCGTTGATTCTGTTCTTTTTATTTTCGGTAGAGAGAAGGATACTGTTGACGGGAAGGAAAGTGGATCCATCTGACCAACCTAATGTAAGCATACGGAAACCAAATTTATAACAGTGCTTTGCATGGTCATATGCTTTGGCAAGAAGTTCTACTTTCTTTGAACGGTTACGTTCAAACATGGAATCGTCGATAATCAGTACATTAGCACGATCTTCTGAATCTAGTGGAACAATCGCATCTTTGATGATTCGGCTGGAAAGAATCGTTGTAAAACGAATCCAGTTAATCTGGAGCATCTTCATAAAACGATATACCGTATCCTTTGCAAAATCCGGTGTATCCTTCCCAATCAACAGATTCATGTACATGCTTCTGTTTGAAAAGATCAAAAGAAACAGATACTGAAAGATCAGCGTAGCTGAGGTTCCTTTCTTTTTGTATGCATTAGCAGCTTTCAATGCAGAAGAAAGATGAAAGCGTGTAAAAAATCTTCTGATAGATTTCGAAATCTGGTTATCATTTAGGTTGTCTTGTGTTATACTTTTATTCATAGCATGAGCCTCCGATTTTAATTGTTTCTAGTCAACTCAATTATACCAAATCAGATAGTTTCATGCTATTTTTATGCCAGTTATTATTGAATTTTCAAGGTGCATAGGCACTTATTCAAGTGCGAAGTTTGAGTTATTAAATTAAATGCCATAACAGAATTACCACTAGGGATTGCACCATCATAAGTTTCTTTGGGTTTCAATATCAACTGCTCACTATCTTGCCCATATAAATAAAAACCGCCTTTTTTCTCATCATAGAATTTGTTCAAAACTACCTTATTTAAGGCAATCGCTCTATTTAAATAGCTATTATCAAAAGTTACTTCATACAGATTAATGAGTGCAAAAACATAAAATGCATAATCGTCTAAGAGTCCATTTTTTGATACCTTTCCATCGCGAAAGCTGACAAAAAGTGTGTCACCATCCGATAAGTTTTTATCAATAAATTTACATGCATTTTGGGCTGCTTCTAAATATTTTTCATCTTTTATCGCTCTATATAGCATAGCAAATGCTGCTATCATTAAGCCATTCCAAGAGGTTAGTATTTTATCATCCAAATGAAGCTTTGTCCTATTTTTTCTATATTCATAAATCATCGGTATATATTGTTCAAGTGCATCATCAAGTTTAATCTGATTTAGTAAGTTTGGAATACTTTTTCCTTCGAAATTTCCACCCTTTGTAATTCCATAGTATTGATTAAATTTTGCTCCAATCTCTTCTCCTAAAAGTTTAATTATTTCTTCATAATCAAAGACATAATATTTACCTTCCACACCTTCACTATCTGCATCCTGTGCACAATAAAAACCACCTTCTGGATGCGTAAGTTCACGAAGCACATATGTGGCAGTCTTCTTAGCTACCCTTTTGTATAAATCATTCTTGGTTATGTCATAAGCTCTAATATAACTAATCATCAAAAGCGCATTGTCATATAACATCTTCTCAAAATGAGGTGCTAAAAAATATTTATCCGTGGAATACCTTGAGAATCCATAGCCGAAATGATCAAATATTCCACCCTTATACATTTGCGTAAGAGTTTTCTCTACCATTTCAAGTACGAATTCATCCTTTGTTTTTTCATAATAAGCCAATAATTATTTTAAAGGAGCGAATTCGATGCTTTTTAGAATCAAATTGAGATTTTAAGCTGTTCGGAAATTCCGAACAACTGATTTTAATCATCATCTTCATCCATCTTCTTGCTTCTGCTCTTATAAACATTGTATTGGTTCTTACACTTAGGACTACAAAATTCTGCATTTGGTCTGCTTGCAATAAAAGCCTTGCCACAATGCTTACACACTTTGATGGAAGATTTCTTATCAGTAAGCATAAAACTAAACATCATCTGTATTTCTAACAGTAGAGAATGAAAGTCCCATACAAGAGTTGGTCGCTCACGCAATTCCACATGATAGGTCGGTGCGATTCCACCAAAGGCAGACATACCCTGCTGATACAGACGTTTCTGCTCATCATTTAAAATATCGTAATCCTGATAATAAAGGAAGCTGGTCACAAAGGTAAATGCCCAATCCTTGAATTCATCCACAAGCCAATCATATCTTTCTGCATATTCTTTCTGGAAACTCATATTTACCGCCTGAGGTTTATTCTGCAGTGCCATTGTAATCGCCATCATATCTTTATCTGTAATATTCCATACGGATTCACGATTTTTCTTTGAAAAAGAAATCTGCTCAAACGGAAAGAAATAGGAAAGGTATCGCTCCGTTGACATGGACTCTTCTTTTATAAAGTGGTTCAGAGGAAGGTAAACAGCTTCGTAGGTAATAAACTCTGGTGTAGTTGGCAGTGCAGTCATAAAACCAAGCAGACCATATTTTGTTACGAAGGTCATAATACTATCCGTTAATTCTTCTTTGCCTGTCTCACTTTTCATACATAACAATCCAAGATTGATTGCAGCAAGCACCAGCTCGTCTGCCTCCTTGATTGGATTATATAAGTCTGGTTTTGCATCTTTGGCAGGCATAATATATAAAATTCCATTCTTATCGGTGCGCCATTCATATCTATCATATCGTATCCAATTAGAAGAACTTCTCTTAAATAGTTGGTTCATAATAATCCTTCTTTCTATTTGTAATCAGGTTCATTTGAAAACCTATTACTATCTTAACAACACATCCACCTACCGTCAATGAGAATCGTATGGAATCATAGGTTATGATGATAAGATTCTTCGCATAACTACGCATTTCATGCTTATGTCATGCTAATCATTACATTTGGACAAGAAATCCCGTTCTCTTTTCGAGAGAGCAATCTTATTTTTCATCCGTTCCTGTAATGCGTTCAATAAGTTCTTGCGCAGCTTACGAATAACAGTATCTCGTACTTTTCGAATATTACGGTCACTCTGCCCTCGAATACATGCAACTTGCTGGTTAGAATACTGCCTGATGGCAAGAAAATACAGGATTTCTTTATGCTCATCCTTTAATCCTCCTATGGCAGAAGCAATATCCTGATCCTCGACCAATTCGTGCATTTCAAAAGGACAGTCAAATATGGCATCTAAAAATTCCCCTTTTATGATTTGCTTCCAGAATACAAACTGGATTGGATTTGGAATTACAATCATATCGGAAGATGCACCCCACTCCAAAGGAATTGCGTTTCTGCCTACTTCGTGATAGCGTTCTTTGCGTTCTCGGTTCTTGTCCAGTCTGTCCCACCAATCAGTGACGGAGATAAAATCGTCTTCGCTACGTGCGGCAGCTTCCAGACGTGCAAGAGCTTCCCTATCCAATTCTCTTTTTAACTTTTTACGTTCGGGAGCTTCTTTATGGACTGGAGCTTTCGCCTCTTCCAAATCCTTTTCAAATTCCAGTTCCAGAATTAACTCTCGTTCTCGCTCATATGCTCTGGCTAGTTTTCCGGTTATTATTCCAGTTTCCAACTCAAAATCAATTTTTCTGTTCAAATAAAATCCACCAATCTCAAATTTATTTTCAAAAACAGTTCCGAATACCACCCCTTAAATCTCCTATCTATGAAAGGGAGTAATTCCTTTTGCAAATAAAAGATTACCAATTCAAAGAAGGGAGTAATAAAGATGGCTGAATTCCAGTGTCCTTACGCTGATAGTTCCTAGCGTAAGGGAACAAAATCATTATAGCAAACGTGCGTTCGAATATCAACAGGAGGAAGAAAGATGGAGAAGAAAATGGAACAGACAGGAAATAACACTTTTATAAAACGCATTGGTACTACTGTTTATCAGGTCAATGTGTTTTTTGATGAAAATGCAGAGAAATCTTTTGAAGAGAAGCTCATGCATTTAATGTCCAATGATTTGTCCTTAGGAGAAATCAGTAACAGCGATAACGAATAATAAAGCACCGCAGTTGCGGTAGAAGGAGTTGTATTTATGGCAAAGTCAACCAGAAGTTTAGAAGAACGAATTCAGGAGAAGAATCTCCGAGCACAAAAGTTAATTGAGCAGGCGAAGAAGACAGAAGCACAGGTAAAGCAGTTGGAGAAACGTCAGCAGGCAGAGGAACGAAAGAAGCGAACTCACAGGCTGATTCAGATTGGTGCGGCAGTGGAATCAGTACTGGATATGAGTATTGAGGAAGAAGATATTCCAAGACTAATCGCTTTTTTAAAGAAGCAGGAAGCCAACGGAAAGTTTTTCAGTAAGGCAATGCAGAAAAGTCCGGATACGGACATGGATTAAAAGCATGGGGAGTAGAGATTTTTTCTCTATTCCCTATCAATGCTTTTATGATAGGGCGCACTTATAGACAACCAGAGGTCGTCTTTATAAGTTTGCCTCAAGTGGCAACCGGTCTGCGCTTACGCTTGCCGGGCTCGTTCCGTCGGCGGGTCTTTCAGACAGACCATTTGCATGGAGCAGTCTTTCGCAGACAGCGGTCTTGCAGACGGCTGAAATCCAATTTCAAATGCTAAATTGGATTTCAATAGAGTGCCGGATACGGCACATGATTAAAAGCATATTCCATCAGCAATGATGGAATTTAAAATACACCGAAAGGAGTTGGTTACAATGGCAATTTTTCATATGACCATCAAGATTGTTGGCAGGAGCAAAGGCAAATCTATTATTGCTGCTTCTGCCTATTTAAATGGAGATGTTATGAAAGATTATGAAACTGGGAGAACCAGTTATTACACTTCTAAGAATGAAGTGGTCTGCACCAGACTGATGATGTGTGAAAATGCACCACCAGAATGGTCAGATGTTTCAGAAGAAAATATTGCAAGATTTCAGAAATCGTTGCGATATCGCAGGTCTGCTGATAAGGAAGCAGAACTCGAAAAGTTTGAAGTGACATTTCAAAAGCAGAAACTTTGGAATGAAGTATTAAAGGTAGAGAAAGGTTCGGATGCGCAGTTAGGACGTTCCTTTGAATTCTCTCTGCCGAATGAATGGAACAGGAAGGAACAGATTGATATTACAACAGATTTTATTCAGAGAAACTTTGTGAATAAGGGAATGTGTGCAGATTGGAGTATCCATGACAAAGGGAATGGCAATCCCCATGTGCATCTTCTTCTCACTATGCGACCTTTTAACAAAGATCATTCGTGGGGAAATAAGGAAGTGAAGGATTGGAATTTTGAACGTGATAGTTCAGGTCAGATTCTTATCAATCCATCCCATCCGAACTGGTGGCAGGATAAAAAAGATCCAAGCCGCTGTGGAATAAGGATACCTATTTTAGATGAAGAAGGGAACCAAAAGGTAGGTGCACGTAATCGCAAACAGTGGAAACGTGTTCTGACAGATTCTACAGGATGGAACAATCCTAAGAATTGTGAATTGTGGCGCAGTGAATGGGCGAAGGAATGTAATCTTTATTTGTCAAAAGAAAAGTGGATTGACCACCGTTCTTTTGCAAGGCAGGGAAAAGTGGAGATTCCTACTATCCATGAGGGTACAAGTTCAAGAATGATAGACCAGCGATTTAGGGATGGAAAAAGTACAGATACTTCGTGGAAAGTTGAGAAGAACCAGACAATTAGAAAGCAGAACAGCTTGTTGCAGAAATTACAAGACGCATTTGTTAATGTGGCTGCATGGCTGAAACAATGGAAGGAGAATTTAGATGACATTAGACGAGAGCAAAGTAGTCATTCCCATGATGGAAGAAATGATTCACCAGATCGAGGAACAGCAGGATTTACTAGACGAGGTATATCAGGAACTGAAAAGCAGTCAGATAGATTTACGCAGTTACCAGAAGCAGATTCAAGGATTGATAGAATCAAACAGCGAATTACTGCGATTACTGGAAGAGTCAATAGGTACAGAGGAAATACAGGACTTGTTAGAGACACAGGACAAGCGCATTCAGGAATTAGAGACAGAGAATCAGCAATGGAAAGACTTGTCGGAGAAACTAAGCAGCGAGAACAGTTTATTGCAGACACAGAACGAGACATTACTGAAGTTAATCAACGAATAGAGAAAGCGAGGAATATGAATGAAAGATTTAGCAAACTTACAGCCAGAAGAACAGGTTCTGAGATTGATGGACGTACTAGAGGAACAGCAGACAGAAATCGAGGAGAAGGACAAGATAATTCGAGAACAGGAAACACAAGTGAACGAATTGCTGGACTTAAACGAGAAGCTGAACAACGAGAACAGCGTAGAGAACGTGCAAGTGTTAAAGAACGACTTGAAACGAACAAAAGAATTGTTGCAGAACGAGAGGAAACAGCACCAAGTAGACATCGGGGACATTCAAGATAAGCTGACACAGGCTTTGATAGACAAGAATTATGCCGAGACACATCAGAAAGTTGTTAATCACAATATGGAAGTACGAGTGCCTTATGAGAAGTGCAATAAATGTGACAGGACAGCATTACAGAAGTCGAAGGCAGCCTATGACAGAGCATGGAAACGATTGGATGGACAATTCAAGAAACGTACTGCGGTATATGAGGGGGCATTTGTGAGTTTTGTTGCATATGCACTTCTTATCACAGTATTTATGGCAATCAGAACACAGAGCTTTGTTGATGATGTGGTAGTGTTCTTTTGCACAATATGGGAAGGGACAACAGAAGCGGCAAGATGGATTCTGTTTGCTGGAAGGGAAGTTGCAGCCCTTAGCGAGAAAATTAACAATATTACTGCTTCGGGCATATTGCATTGGGTATTATTGATTGGAGTGCTTGTGATTTTGGTGATAGGAATACTTGCCATTATCTGGTTTATAATTCAATGGATTAGCGGTGTTTATAAAAAATACTGCTGGGATGGAATTAGCGCAATAGTCACTATTATGAGTGCAGCATTTGTTATTTCCTTTGGCGATTGGATTAAGCACTTCCTTCTAATAAATCAGTTGGTACTGCTATTACTTGTGCAAGGTATTTATATGGTTATTCGATGGTATGTAAAGGGATGCATGGAAAACAGAGGATATAAATAAGTTGATTTATGAAAGTGCATAGTTAATCATTAAAAGGGAAATGTATGTCTATTCAATGATGCATTATCCGCTAATGAAAAATAGAGTGGACTATGCCGTATGATTGTCATAGTCCACTCCACTCTATTATAGATTACCTAATCAAAACATTATTTTACATGTAAAAATATACTAAATATTATACAGGGGTCTTTTTTCTTGTGAAGAAGCATATACAGAGTAATTATTGTCTATACAACTATAGTTTAATGCCCATAATAAATAATTTACCATCTACCATCATACTCGTAGTAATCAGTTCCAGTTGGATATCTGTGTCCTGAATCCAAATAATAAGTTGTATGTGTTGCTTCCCTGATAATAACAGTTACAGGGTACAGCTTACTCATCATCCAATTATCTACCACATGATAGTATGCATAATCAGAACCTTTTTTGAAGTATTCAGATGCAATAGCACCAATACCAGCACCTATTTTGCCCCCAATAGCTGCACCTATGACAGCACCAATAGCAGTAACTGTCATATTATATATATATGAACTACCATTCCATGTCTTGGTTACCCATTCGCCAGTGCCTGGGTCAGTATAAGCTCTGGTAGCACGTGATTCTATAACTTCGGTAGATGTATTAACGGATTCGACAGACTTGATTGTATTTATATGTGAAATTTCAGAGCTACCATCCACGTCCGTACTTGTCAATCGACAGGTACCATCAGCTTGAATATTAAGTACTTAAGATTTAGTTTCTACATAACTACCATCAGAATCCATAACATAGATTGTGGAATATACATTCATAAAATCGGAATCAGCATTTTCGATAACTTTGTATTGTTGTCCATTCTCTTGATAAGTGTATACTAAATGGTTATCTCCAGATATACCTTCAAGAAAGGTAAGATTTGTACGTGCTACCATTGACTCGTTTTGAGAACTAATATCAATGTTGGCAGCTTGAACTACAGTTGCAGAGAAAAGAGTTAATATCATTACCATGGTTAAAATGGCAGAATTCAATCGTTTGAAATTTTTTGACATAAAATCCTCCTTCGGCATTCTGTTTGTGGTTAGTATAATCAACCCACATTAATTTATTGATACGCAACAAAAATTTTTGACTTATCACCCCTTTCTACAATGAAATTGAAAAAAAGACCCCCGTTAGTAAAGATGCTCAGTTCTTTGTGAAAACCGTGCTTATACCTTTGTGTCATCTTAATCCAATCTTTCACCACAGTTATGGCAAATACTTTGTGATGACAATCGAAAATTTAATAATTTTTTGCAGTGCGGACACCGTAAGAAAATAAATCCAAAAACAAGATCAAATGCCATTAGAAAAGATGCACCTAAAATCATGTAAATTCTGATTGAATTTAAAGCAGGAATATTGGATAAAAAAACTATACCTATTACAAATGAAGCAATTGTATTTATTATTTTTCGGCATTTTTTTGATTTCATAAGAATTTTCACCCCCCTTAAATCAACCATTTCCTATATAATATCAATCATTTTCAAAATCAACTATCATGATGATGTAAAATATTTATGAAAAACTTGTAAAATGAATGACATAGGTAGCAATGAATAATATAGACATATTAATACAGATGAGCCAGTTGTATGGCTTGTTTTTTGTGTTGTCCTATATTTATCCTTATGAACGTCAAACACATGTGGCGCACTGCATTGAGCTTGGGTTTTCTCCGGTAGCTATTGCGGAGCGAATGGGACATGAAGGAATCAATATCACATTTAATTACGCTCATCTTTATCCGTCCAAACAGAAAGCACTTGCAGACAAGCTAAATGAGGACAGAGGCGATGTAGATGCAACGGAGAAAAAGGAGGCGGAGTGAATATGATTACAGGTCGGCTAGGTTATAACAGTGCAAATGACAGATACGGACTTTTAGTCTCTGATTTATGGGAACATGACGGTTTCCACTGCGGAGAAGTCTTGGAGGTTATGGTAGATGATAAATGGCAGAAAACCAGAATGGAGATGGGGATTGACCGTCAGTGGTATCTGGTGGGAACCCCATATTACGGTAACCTGGAATACGTCAGGGCAAGGATATAGGAGGCGAATATTATGGCGAAGATTTACAGACGGGAAAACCTTGTATCGGGTGTGACACCTAAGAAAAAGAACGAGAAGAACCGGAAGAGGAGTGTGATTGTGAACTTCCGGGTGACACCGGAGGAAAAGCAACTTATTGATGAACGGATTGCCTTATCGGGACTTCCGAGGGCAGAGTTTTTCATTCAGAGTTGTATGCACCAGAAAGTAATCACATTTGGAAATGTGAAAACCTTTGATGGGATAAAAAAGAAACTGGTAGTGATTAATGAACATTTGCAGGCAGTAGAAAAATCGGAGGAGCTGGATTTGAAAATATTAGAATCCCTTCGGATGATATTGGAAATGCTCGTAGGATTAGAAAGAGAGGATGAAGTGAATGAGTAGATCAACAAAAAGTTATGAAGAGCGTTTGCTTGAAATGGAAAGACGAGAGCAGGAAAGTCTTGAAAAAGCAAAGAAGTATGCAGCACAGAAACGGGAATTGCAGAAGCGACAGAAAGCCGAAGAGAGTAGAAAGCGTACACACAGACTATGTGTGATTGGTGGTGCAGTGGAATCGGTGCTGGGCTGTCCGATTGAGGAAGAAGATATTCCGAAGCTGATTGGATTTCTAAAACGTCAGGAGGCGAATGGAAGATATTTTTCTAAGGCAATGCAGAAGGAGCAGATACCGGAAGCGGAGGAAATGTAATGGCGGAGGGGTTAGATTTTCTAATCCCTTCATTGCTCTTTATGAAGGGCGCACTTATAGACAACCAGAGGTCGTCTAATAAGTTTGCCGCAAGCGGCAACCGGTCTGCGCTTCGCTTGCCGGGCTCGTTCCGTCGGCGGGGCTTTCAGCCGGACCAATTCATGGAGACCAGCCTGTGCGGCTGGGCGCACTCTCCGAGGGGCACTTCGTGCAAACCTGCTCATGCCGCAGGAGGCACTCTTACGCAGAGGGCGTTCCTGCAAATGCTGTATTAGCACATCAATTGCAGTTCCGTGTGTTTATCGCATTATAGCGGTTCATGCAAGCAATCGCTGCAATGCATGTTTTATCATATCGAAATTTGCATTTGAAGGAAATTAATGCCGGATATGGCAGAAAGGGGGAAGGTGATTTGGCGATATTTCATTTTACAGTAAAGATTGTCGGACGCAGCAAAGGAAAATCCATCATAGCTGCATCTGCATATCTGAATGGTGATGTGATGAAGAATGAGGAAACCGGAAAGGTAAGTTATTACACTTCGAAAAAGGAAGTTGTTTATACCTCACTTGTGATGTGTGAAAATGCACCGCCGGAATGGATGCATGTGCCAGATGAAAATATCAAGAGGTTTCAAAAATCCATCCGCTATCAGAGAGCCGAGGATAAAGAAGCAGCTCTGGAAAAGTTCAAAATTACGTTCCGAAAACAGCGTTTATGGAATGAAGTCTTGAAAGTGGAAAAAGGTGCAAATGCACAGCTTGGCAGGTCGTTTGAATTTTCACTCCCGAAGGAATGGAGCAGAACGGAACAGATTGAATATGCAACAGATTTTATACAGAGAAATTTTGTGGCAAAGGGAATGTGTGCTGATTGGAGTATCCACGATAAAGGAGATGGCAATCCCCACGTTCATTTATTGGTTACCATGCGTCCATTTAAGAAAGATCATACCTGGGGAAATAAAGAGGTCAAAGACTGGGCATTTGTTCGGGATAAAGATGGAAATATTGTGATGGATGAAACGCATCCGGATTGGTGGCAGGATAAAAAGAATCCGGAGAGACATGGTATCCGCATTCCAGTATTGGATGCAGATGGAAACCAGAAATTAGATTCTCGTAACCGAAAACAATGGAAACGTGAGGTTACCGATGCAACAGGTTGGAACAATCCGAAAAATTGCGAGTTGTGGAGAAGTGAGTGGGCGAAGGAATGTAATCTGCATTTGAAGCAGGAACAGCAGATTGATCATCGTTCTTATAAACGGCAGGGAAAGATTGAGATCCCTACAATTCATGAGGGAGCAGATGCAAGAAAGATTGAAGAAAAATATCAGTCGGGACAGGCTATATCTGCTTCTTGGAAAGTAGAGGAAAATCGGATTATAAAGAAGCAGAATGCAATATTGAAAAAGTTGCAGGAAGTGTTTGGAAAGGTTGGAATTATATTAAAGCAATGGAAGGAGCGATTGAATGACATTAGAAGAAAGCAGAGAAGTTATTCCCCTGATGGAGAATATGATAAACCAGATCGAGGATCAACAGGAACTTATGGCAGAGATGTACCAGGAGATGGAGCAGAGGGATGGACAACTCATTTTGTTTCAGGAGCAGAATCAAAGATTGCAGGAATTAAACAACGAGTTGCAAGAGCAGCTTCAAATCTTGCCAAGTATAGAGGAACTGTTGGAACTATTGGAGAAGAAGGATGGAGAAATTCAGACATTGAAAGAGGAAAATTGGATGCTGAAAGACGAAAATCAGCAATGGAAAGAATTAACGGAGAAGTTGAACGACGAGAACAGGTTATTGCAGAGACAGAACGAGGAATTGCTGAACTGCAGAATCGACTAGAGAAAGCGAGGGATGTAGATGAACGATTTAAGAAGCTCAAAGCAAGACGAGCGGATGGAGGAAATGCTGGAAATGTTGGAGAGCATGGAGAAGGAACAGACACAGAAAGATTCCATCATCCAGCAGAAGGACAGCGAAATACGAACACTGCAGGGGCAACTGAACGAATCGCTGAACTTATGCGAGAAGCTGAACAGCGAGAACAAAGCCGAGAACGTACAAGCCTTAAAGAACGAATTGAAGCAAACAAAAGAATTGTTGCAGAACGAGAAAGAGAAAAAGAAAAGAGCCTACAGCACAATAGAGGAATGTCAAGATAAACTGCGGCAGGCTGAACGGGAAAAGGAATATGCACTCACGCATCAGAAGAAAGTGGAGATACCGGTTGAAAAGCCGGTACTCTACGAAAGGTGTCGGAATTGCGACCGTAGAGCGTATCATCAGGCAAAAGAACGGTATGAGCATCAAAGGAATGGACTGGAAAAGAAGTATAAGGCGAAGATTGTCGGATTTGATGCAACGCTTGTAGTTTTATGGTGGTATGCAAGCGTGACGACAATATTTGCGGCAATACGGTCGGAAACATTTTTAGGTGATTTTACTGCATTTGTTGATACAGTATGGAATGGTATTTGCCAGTCTGGTAAATGGATTGTCGATGTAGGAAATGCGTTGGCACAGGCGGGAGACAGGATACCAAATGAGACGATGGCGATTGTTGCACATTGGCTACTGTTTATTATTGTAATTGTTGGAGCGGCAGTTGCTGTAGGTGTGCTAATAGTGATTGCAGAAAAGAAAGTTACGAAGGTATATCAGGAGAATTGCTGGGATGTGATTAGCATTGGAGTGACAGTAACAAGTGTAGCTCTGGTTGTGTATTTTGGGGATTGGATAAAGGGTTTTGTAAAACTGAATCTTGTTGTTTTATTGTTATTAGTTCAGGCGGTATATGTCGGAATCAGAGTATATGTGAACGGTTGTAAACGAGCCAGAGGCTATTATTGATGATATGGATGCTATGATGAACCGTGTGTTTTGACGAAAGGTAGATGAAGAAAATGGAAAAATTAGAAAAGATGATTGTCGAAAATGGAATCACTTATGTATTAGGTGAGGACGATATTTATTATCCGGATTTACAATTGCCGGAAGGAACAAATTATAATATTGGTAAGTTTGGTCATATGAGATGTGAGTATCTGAAAGAGTTCAAACATGGGTATTATATGGAGCTTCTGCTCAGTGGGAAGCTGAATGAATATCTGCATGAGGTTGATGAGGAATGCCATAAGATGTTGGATCAGCTTGTGGAGCAGATGAAGGATAAGCAAGGTGTGACAGAGCAACTGAAAGCGGAGAATCAGATGCTTTGGGTGGGGAGGATGAATAATATTATGGCTTGTGCAGAGGAGATTGTGGTGAGGGAGGTGGTGTATGTGTGATGGAGAGGGCAGCCGGGAGGCTGCCTTTTTGATATGTGAACTATTGTTAAATCTGAAAAAAGAATATTTTTTATGAAAAAAAGTTGCATAAAAAATATTTAATGATATAATAATGGTAAGGAAAGAAAAAAAGTGACTTGGAGGAATGAGCCATGATTATAGAGGTAAGAGCAAAAAACTGTTATGCATTTGAGGATGACATTACATTTTCGATGAAAGCAGATATGCGAAATAAAAAATTTGGAGCAAACGTTCATAAAGAGAACAATTTTAATGTGCTTAAAACGGTAGGAATATATGGTCCAAACAATGCAGGAAAAACCTGTTTGATTAAGTGCATTAGGGCAATAAAAAATGTGCTTTTAAATAAGAAAAATGGTTTAATGCCTAATATATTTACTGAGAGTGATGTATGTGAGTTAGGCGTAACATTTATGTCATCAGGAAGAAAGTTTTCTTATGACTTTAAGTATGACGCAGACAAAGAAGAATATATTTATGAATCATTTTCTGAGATATTTAAAGATCAGTATAACAATGAAAAAGAAGTTTGCTGGTTGAAAAAGGATACCATTAGTGAAATATATGAATGCATTGACGAAGCTGTGCAGACTATGATTTCAGTTGTATCGAAAAATAATTTGTTATGCTATGTAGTAGATACAAGTAAATTTGAACATATCAATGAGATGAAACAGATTCTCGTCGGATTTGCGGAAAAAATTGATATCATCAATATGAATAACATACCTATGCAGCACACGATTGAACTCATGAAGAATAAGAATCAGTTACAGCAAAAGGTTGTTGAGTTCATAAAAAATGCAGACTTGTATATGGATAACTTTGAATATGTGGACATGGATAAAATACAACTGAAAACTGGTGAAGGTGATGAAAAGCCGGACGAGAAGGTACTTGATATTCCAGAAAATATTATGGATCAAATTAGATTGGTTTCCACATATAAAGGCGTCCATGTACCAAGCATGATATTTGATTCTACAGGAACAAAGAAGATTGCGGCTATTGCCAGCTATGTTATTGAAGCACTAGAACAGGGCAGAATTCTAGTTGTAGATGAGTTGGATAGCAGTATTCATTTTAAGCTTACCAGGGCGATTGTTGCGATGTTTAATAATGAATTGAATACAAGTGCGCAGATGATATTTACAGTACATGATATTAACCTTATGGACTGTAAGAGAATGTTCCGGAAGGAGCAGATTTGGTTTGTTCATAAGGATGAAGAAGGTGTATATGTATATTCACTTGCTGATTTTACTGCACAGCAGGGAGTGAGAGATACGACGGATGTTATGGAAAAATATAGGAAAGGCGCTCTTGGAGCATTGCCTGATCCAGAACTAATCAATTCCTTGCTTAGTATTAAAGGTGATGTAAAGGGGGATGATGCCGATGCCAAATAAGCTCCCAAAGTTTTTGGATAATCACAAAATCTGCATTATCTGCGAAGGCAATGAGGAATATGAGTATCTTAAACGCCTGAAAGATTTAAAAGTGTGGAACGAGCAATATGATATTTCATTAGTTAATGCCGGTGGCAATGGAAATATCCCGGCGAGATATCAAGACCGGTACCAAAATGGAGCAGACGAGCTGGTGCTTGTGTTCTGTGATACGGAAAAGAAACCTCATGAGCAGTATGAGGATATTAAACGCAAGATTAATGAGTTTCATGGTGTGGATAATGCAGCAGATGAAGTGATTATGTTTGGTAATCCCTGTACGATGCAGATAATATCCAAGCATTGGACCGATGAAAATTTGAAATCGCCGGCAAAAAAGACAAATGCTCCTATAATAAAGAAGTATACTGGGGTGGAGAATTACAAAGGAAGAGAAGACCAGATTCGAGAAGTTATGGAACATGTTACTGAGGAGAATTATGTGGATATGTGCCAGCGAGTGTGGAATTTAGAGTCGGATGATTTTGTTACTGGTAGCAGTAATTTTGGAAAGTTCATAAAGCTATTTGAGAGTGATGACAGTGGCTGGATTGAGGAGATTAATGGAACATTAGAAATGTAGATTTTATGGTTGGAGGATAAAGCATGTATAATATACAAATTCATAATTGCAACAACATTAAAAATGGAACAATAAGAATTGAACCGAATAAACTTAATATTAAGTACGGTATTAATGGAACTGGTAAAACTACAATTGCAAATGCTATAAAATACTCAGTTGAAGAGGATAAATTACAGGATTTACAATCATACTATTCCACGGACAAAGCAAGTATTGAGGTAAGTCCAAAATTTAATAAAATCCTTGTATTTAATGAGGAGTTTATTAATCAGGTTGTATTTGTTGAAGACGAGGTAATTGAGAATTCATTCGAAGTTTTTTTGAAAACACCAGATTATGAGGCAAAGAAAAGACAGTTAGATGAACATCTTAAAATTTTACGAGAGATTGTGGTAGAAGATAGTGAAATTGTAGATTTAAAAAATAAGCTAATGACAATAAATGGAAAATTTAGTAGGACGTCTACAGGAAAGTTGAGTACTACTGGCGTACTTAAAAGTTTGTTATCAAAGCAGAATTTATATAACATACCAACAGAGTTGGAGTCATATAGACCCTTTATTGAAAATGCAGATAATAATATTGCATGGATTGATTGGGTAAATAAAGGAGATGAATTTGATAATATAGATTGTTGTCCATATTGCTCAGAGGGACTAAAAGAAAATCATATTCAAAAAAAGGAAATCTTTAAGAAAACATATAAGAAAAAAGATTCACAAAATTTAAAAGAAATCTTAGAGTTAGTTCAAGAATTGAAAGAATTTATATCTGATGAAAAATACAATGATCTAATTAAATATATAAAATCTGAAACACCTGATGATGTTATTAAGACGATTGTAGGCAAACTTACAACGGAGCTTGATTTATTAATATCAAGATTTGATGCAATTAGTGATTTTGGTAGAAAAAATATTGCAATGGCAGATATTTCGGATATTGAACAACAGATATCACATATGGAAATTCCAGTAGATCTTTTTGAAATTTTTAGAGGGGAAAAATTACTGAATATATTTTCTAGAATCAATGAAAAAGTTGTGCAATTAAAAGGTGAGGTTTCTTCCTTGAAAAAAGAAATGGGGGAGCTTAAAGGACTCTTATTAGCAACTATAAATGCTTCTCAAATGGATATAAATGACTTTTTAAAAACTGCTGGAATAAATTATGAAATTGAAATAAGGGCAGAGGATGAAACAAATAGTAAAACCATATTAAAACAATGTTTTAGTGATGAAAAGTCGAATGTGGAAAATATACGAGAACACCTAAGCTGGGGTGAAAAAAATGCTTTTTCTCTAATTTTATTTATGTATTATGCACATATGCAAAATGCGGATTTAATTATATTAGATGATCCGGTATCATCATTTGATAGCAATAAAAAATACGCAATTTTGCATAGAATGTTTAAAAATATGGGTAAACAGCAAATATCTCTATTGGATAAGACGGTTCTGTTACTTACGCATGATTTTGAACCGATAACTGACTTTATAGTAGTAGGTAAAATGTCTAAAGATAATGCTGTTGCATCATTTGTATGGAATGAGAATGGTATAGTGGCAGAGCAAATGATAAACCCAGAAGATGATGTTTGTATAATTACGGAGGAATATGCTAATATAGCGAGGAAAAGTGATATTAATATTGTTAGCAGGGTTGCTTTTTTAAGAAAACTGTGTGAATTAAATGGGCGTCAAGGAGAATGGGGGGAGGCATATGAGATACTTTCTTGTTTAGTACATGCATCAGGTATAAGAAGAAAATTGGCAAATGATACATATGTTGACATGGATGATACTGAAATTGAAAGGGGAATGAGTAAAATAAAAGTATTTATTCCAGATTTTGACTTTGAAGAATATAAAGATAGTACTTATACGATTTCTGGAATAAAGACTTTATATGAATGTGAAAATAATGCTTACTTAAAAATTCAGCTGTTCAGAGCAATATGTGAGATAGCAGGTGACAATATTAAATTATCGCCTTTTGATGATGGGTGGTATAAGTTTATAGATGAAACTTATCATATTGAAAATGATTATCTACATTATTTAGACATATTGTCATTGTTCACAGTTAGTTTGCCGGACGCCGGATGATTTATTGACATAAATTGACTGTGAAATAGCAAGAAAAAGTTCAACTATTTTATTTTCTTTTGTTGACAATAACCCAAAAATAATGTACGAATAATTGCGATGAAGCGATATTAAAAGGTACACATTTTGAGAATTATATTGAAAATATTTAAGATTTAAAAAATATGTTTGTTTGAAAAAAAAAAATTTGACAGACAATTTAATAATGACTATAATAACAACAAGGGCAAACTTATAGAAATATAGGGACGCAAAGCTAGAAGTCTAAGGCAGATAAGATTGGCATAGATAGTTCGGTTGCAATGATACACACAATGTTTCATTGCAACCTTTTTGCGTGTTGTCGAAGGAGAAATATGATAGAAATCAAAGAAAATCGGGAATTGAATGTAACGAATGTTCTTAGTTACAGAGGGAAAGTAAAACAGGCTGAACTTGAGAATGTGGGAAAAGAAATGGAAAGCCATATTCAGAATACAGGAGCAAAGCGAATAGAAAATCCTATTACGGCTACTTACGCTGTTGAAGGGGATGAAATTGATATTGAATTGCTGATTCCGATAGATAAAAGCATTGATTCAACAGATAAATTTGTTTTTAAGAATCAGATTAAAATAGTAAATGCAGTGGTTGCGTGCTATAAAGGGCATCCGATGGGATTGCAAGAGGCATGCAATCAACTTAATCAGTACATAGTGGAACATAAATTACAGCCGATAACAGTAGGTTATAATGTTACAAAAAAAACGGATATGTTAAGTCCGGAAAACACAGAGATAGATGTATATGTGGGAATTAGCCCTAACGTTTTGTAAAAATGATATAAACAGATTTGCCTAAGGCAGACTGTTTTATATAAAAAGAGGACTCTGATAAATTGCGCAAACCATCAGAGTCCAAGACAATATGCACTTAAAAAAAGTACCTAGGATGAGTATATCACTTTTTTTATTAGTGTAAATAAGAATTTATTTAGATAATTGCGAAACTCGTACCTAATTAGATAGTAGAGTTACCCAATTTCTAGAAACTTGTAAGTTTTTAAATTTCAAATTTATTTTCTAATTGCATT
>JGI24710J26742_10001491_pt1 | contig 21508 bp, 17 predicted proteins | sample BioPla2DNA2_FD_26742 | JGI IMG/M metagenome (IMG submission 26742) | reverse complement strand
ATCAAAATTTTAAAATTTATGAAATTGCTGTATCAATCAGGACCTTTCAGAGTATTAATTTGTTAATTCGTATAAAAATAACAATCGAATCTTTACATAATCATATTAAACAAGTAGATTTAAGCTTAATTATCATATTGAATGACGATTTAATTTTAATAATTAAATGATAAATTTCAGAAATGATTTGCAACTAGATTTTTCAGAGGAAACGCGTGATTTGTTGAAACCGATAGAGAGGCAAGACAGGTGGAAATTGCCGGCAGAGACTTATTGCTACTCAGTTCCTCGCATCATATGTGATTGCAGTTTGAGATTTAAGCTTAGAATTTCAAATGACTAATCCAAGTAGTTTCTTTTATACCCGGTCGAGAAATCAAAAGATCAGGATCATATTAAAAGTAAATTATTGAATGATAGAAAAATACCAGTTTAATAGATGCAGAGTGAATGAAAATTAATTTTCATTAATTTGGGTGGTACCGCGATAATTCGTCCCAGAGAGTAATCTCTGGGTTTTTTATTTAGTGGATATAGTCCGATAATTTATTATAGGAGGATAACATGATAAAAATATTCGATACAACGTTAAGAGATGGTGAACAATCCCCGGGTTGTTCGATGAATTTATATGAAAAATTACAAATGGCCAGACAACTTGAACGTTTGGGTGTTGATATCATTGAGGCCGGTTTCCCTGCCGCTTCACAAGGTGATTTTGATGCCGTACAAGCAATTGCTCGCAGTCTGAGCAAAACAGTAGTCTGCGGTTTGGCACGTTGTACAAAAAATGATATTGATGCTGCGTATAATGCAATTAAAGATGCAAAAATGCAACGAATCCATGTATTTATTGCAACATCAGATATCCATTTAAAATATAAATTAAAAAAGACCAGGGAAGAGGTGTTATCTGACATTGCGAAATATGTCAGTTATGCGAAATCGTTTGTTGATGACATTGAATTTTCATGCGAAGATGCTTCACGTACCGATTTAGATTTTTTATGCGAAGCAGTGGATATTGCAATTAAAAATGGAGCAACAACGATTAATTTGCCCGACACGGTTGGCTATGCCGTACCGGAAGAATATGCCAATATGATCAGGACTGTGATTGAGAATGTACCAAATGCCGACAAGGTGGATATTTCAGTACATTGTCATAATGATTTAGGTTTGGCTGTGGCCAATTCTTTGGCTGCAGTTAAAGTAGGTGCAACTCAAGTGGAATGTACGATTAACGGCATAGGTGAACGTGCAGGTAATGCTGCTTGTGAAGAAATAGTGATGGCACTTAAAACCAGACATGATTACTATGGTGAAGAAACTGCAATCAAAACAACAGAAATAATGAGAACTTCCAATCTGTTAGAGCAAATCACTGCCACTCGGGTCAGTCCGACCAAACCGATTGTCGGTAAAAATGTTTTTGCACATGAAGCGGGAATTCATCAGCACGGAGTTTTACAAGAAAAATCGACTTATGAAATCATGGATCCTGCAATGATAGGCATAGTTGAGACGGAAAATCTTGTCTTAGGTAAACACTCCGGTAAACATGCTCTGCGTGCTAAACTTGAAGAATTAGGCTATGAAGTTGATGACGCTCAAATGGAAGAGGTTTTTGTTGACTTCAAGAGTATTGCGGATTCGAAAAAAGAAATCTATGATCGTGACATTCATGCTTTGATGCTCAAAGAGTTCCAAAAAGTCAGCGGAGGTTATGAATTGATTGACTATTCTGCCTTTACCAGCAACGGCAAGGAATCAAAAACGATAATTAAACTCAGTAACGGTCAAGAAACTATTGAACGTGTCGGTTCGGGTGCGGGTCCGGTTGATGCAGCATTTGATTGTATGGCAAATATTGTCGGAGATAAATTTCAATTGGAAGATTTTGCAATTCATTCGGTGACCAGAGGCAAGGATGCTTTAGGTGAAACATTCTTAAGCTTAAGAAGTGATGATCAAGTATTTAACGGCAAGGGCTTAAGCAATGATATTATTAAATCAAGCATTATTGCCTATGTAAATGCTGTAAATCAACAGGTACAAAGTCAAGAATAATATTATCGAAGTTACTCCGGTAAGCAGGAAAGTCAGGAGAGTGCTAAATGCAAAAAACATTATTTGAAAAAATTTGGGAAAAGCATGTAATTGTCACAAAAGATGATAAAGATTTGCTTTATATAGATTTACATTTGATTCATGAAGTAACTTCTCCTCAAGCGTTTGAAGGATTGCGATTAAAAAATCGCAAATTAAGAAGACCCGATCGTACTTTTGCCACGATGGATCATAATACACCGACGATCGCTGCACATCGTGCTGAAATTAAAGATCAATTGTCAGCAGAACAGTTGAACAGCTTGGCTGCCAATTGTGCGGAATTCGGAGTGACTCTATTTGATATGGAGTCTGAATATAATGGAATTGTTCATATGATAGGTCCCGAATTAGGTTTAAGTTTACCCGGTAAAACGATAGTATGCGGAGATTCTCATACTGCGACTCATGGTGCTTTAGGTGCTCTTGCTTTCGGCATCGGCACCAGTGAAGTAGAAGATGTATTCGCAACTCAATGTATGTGGCAGACTAAACCGAAAACCATGGGGGTGAAAATTACCGGAAAACCGGCGGATAACGTTTTTGCAAAAGACATTATTTTGAAGTTAATCGCTGAGAACGGTGTTTCTTTCGGTACCGGATATGCGATTGAATATTATGGTGATACGATCGAAAATATGCCGGTTGAGGAAAGGTTAAGTTTATGTAATATGTCAATTGAAGGAGGAGCGAAATTCGGCATTATTAAACCCGATCAGAAAACCTTAGATTACATTGTGGGCAGACTTTATACGCCTGAAGGTGAGGAATTTGGAAAATTTACGGAATCAATTAGTGACCTGTATACGGATGATGAATCTTTATTTGACAAAATAATCACTTTGGATGTAACTAGCTTAAAACCTCAAGTAAGTTATGGTACGAATCCCGCAATGACAGTAGATATTGATCAGGCATTTCCTGAAATCAATTCATCGGAAGATCAAACAGCTTATAAATATATGGGGCTTCACCCCGGCATGAAAGCTGCAGATATACCAGTTGAATTTGTTTTTATCGGTTCTTGTACCAACGGACGAATTACCGATTTGCGAATCGCTGCGAAAGTTATGCAGGGGAAAACCATAGCGGACAATATTACTTGTGTAGTTGTTCCGGGTTCTATGCAAGTATTAAAACAAGCCGAACAGGAAGGATTAGTAGATATCTTTGAACGGGCAGGATGTGAAATGCGAATGCCCGGATGTTCATATTGTTTAGCTATGAATGAAGACAGAATTGCTCCTGAAACCCATTGCGCCTCAACTTCAAATCGCAATTTTGAAGGCAGGCAGGGCGAACGTTCCAGAACGCATTTAATGAGTCCTTATTTAGCTGCGAAAACTGCAATTGAAGGGAGGATCAGCCTTGGATAAATTAGATATTGTAAAATCAAAAGCTACGGTAATATTCAAAGACAATATTGATACGGATATTTTGATCCCGAAAAATTATTTAAAATCTACGAAACGCACCGGTTTCGCTGATGCTTTATTTGCTCCGTGGCGCTATGATGAAACCGGACAACCGATTGAGAATTTTCCGTTAAATCAAGCATCAAATCAAGGTAATCAGATCTTGATTGCAGGTGAAAATTTCGGGTGTGGTTCATCGCGCGAACATGCGGCTTGGGCTTTGCAGGATTTCGGTTTTAAAGTTGTAATTGCCGGCAGTTATTCACCGATTTTTTATATGAATTATTTGAATAATTTGAAGTTGCCTTTGGTTTTGGGAAGGGCGGAACGTGAAGCCCTGATCGAGCTAGATTCTGAAATTACGGTAAATTTGATCGATAAGACTGTAGCGGCAGGTAATTTATGTTTTTCTTTTGAAATCGAAAATGTATATCGGGAAAAACTGCTGAAAGGTCAAGACGGAATTGAAGAAATTTTGCAATATATAGATTTAATCGAAGAACATGAGAATAAATATGAAAAACAATAAAATTTTAGTTTTGAAAGGCGACGGTGTCGGCCCTGAAATCATTGATAGTGCACTTGAGGTATTGAATAAGATATCTCAAAAATCAGGTAAAATATTTCATTTGATTTTTGGAGATATCGGGGGTGTAGCCATTGATAAACATGGACATCCTTTTCCGGAAGAAACCGAACAAAAGCTTCAAGATGTATCCGCTGTTCTCTTGGGAGCGGTCGGCGGTCCGAAATGGGATAATATAGACCCTGCAATCAGACCTGAAAAAGGTCTTTTGGCTTTGCGCAAGGCATTGGGTGTATATGCAAATCTGAGGCCTTGCCGTATTTATCCCGGTTTGATTGATAATTCACCTTTGAAACCGGAATATCTCAAAAACGTTGACTTTGTAATTATACGTGAATTAGTTGGCGGAATTTATTTCGGTAAGCGTGATACTTTTATAGCTAACGGTTTACGAACCGCTTTTGATGAAGAGCGTTATGATGAAATGGAAATTAAACGTATAGCGGTGTATGCTTTTGAAACAGCGATGGGACGTTCTAAAAAATTGACTTTGGTTGATAAGGCTAATGTTTTAGATTCATCTAAACTGTGGCGTGAAGTTGTCGGAGAAATTGCCGAAGATTATCCGGAAGTAAAATTGGAATATCTTTATGTTGATAATGCTGCTATGCAATTAATTCGTCAGCCAAGCAGTTTTGATGTTATCTTAACCAATAATATCTTCGGAGATATCTTGTCGGATGAAGCGAGTCAAATTGCCGGTTCAATCGGTCTTTTACCTTCGGCAAGTTTAGGTGCGAATATCGGACTTTATGAACCTGTTCACGGTTCAGCGCCTGATATTGCAGGTCAAAATATAGTAAATCCTCTGGCAACGATTTTATCTTTAGCGATGCTTTTGCGTTATTCTTTCGGCTTACAGAATGAAGCTGAGCAAATCGAGCAAGCTGTAGATAAAGTTTTGGCAGATGGTTATCGCACTAAAGACTTGGCATCTGATGATTTCTTAGGGACATTTGAGATTACTGATGAAGTAATCAAGAATTTATAAATAAGTGTGATTGAAAACTTTTAGTAGGATTTAATTTTAAATTAAATAAAAATTAACGCCTATAAAATAATTTTCTGCAATATATAATTATAAATGTGTGAAATATAATGATAGAATATAAAAATGTTTCTTTTATCAGAGACGGTAATGTGATAATTGATAATATAAGTTTTAAAATCGGTCAAAATGAAAATTGGGTTGTTCTCGGACCGAACGGAGCCGGTAAAAGTGTATTGTTTTCAATGCTGATGGCTTATAACATACCGACCAAAGGAGAAATACAAGCTTTTGGGAAAAAATTCGGTGAATATAATTGGAATAAAATTAAATCACGTATCGGTATTGTTTCATCGACAATGATGCGTTTTGAATCGGTTCTTAATCGAATGAGAATATTCGAAATTGTACTTTCGGGCTTAAAACGATCAATCGGAATTTACGAAAAGATTACTGAAGCGGAAAAGAAAAGAACTGCTGATTTTATTGCCCAAGCGAATTTTGAATCGATGCAATACAAAGCTTATCGCAATCTGTCAGCCGGTGAGAAAAAGAAAACAATGATCTTACGCAGCCTGATTACTGAACCGGACATATTAATATTAGACGAGCCATGTTCTTCTTTGGATTTATTTCAAAAAGAATATATATTATGTACTTTGAGTAAGATAAAGAATACAAATATGATTTATATCACACATGATATTACTGAAATTATTCCTGAATTCGGGTATATAATGATGTTGAAGGAAGGCAAGATTCTAGCTCAAGGCAATAAAAAAGAAATTCTGAATCAACAGAATTTGCATGCGTTATACGGTCTGGAGGTAGAAATTAACAATGTTGAAGACCGGCCTACGATCCGGGTAGTCAACTGTTAAGAAATGATTGCCGGGTTGCTGAATGATTTGCAGCTGGAATTCGATTTAGATAAGAAATAACTCTAAATAAAATCTTATAGATTGAGGAGGGAAGAGATGAAATATACAGGAGCGGAAATATTAATTAAAACACTGCTTGATGAAGGCGTAGATACAATATTCGGCTATCCGGGTGGAGCTGTTATTGATATATATAATGCTCTTTACGATTATCAAGATCAAATCAAACATATCAGACCGAGCCATGAACAAGGCGGGGTACATGCTGCTGACGGTTACGCCAGAAGCACGGGAAAAACCGGAGTATGCATAGCTACCAGCGGTCCCGGTGCAACTAATATGATAACCGGTATTGCGACAGCTTACATGGACAGTATTCCTTTAGTTTGTATCACCGGTAATGTTGCAAGTCATTTAATTGGTAAAGATGCTTTCCAGGAAATTGATATTTACGGTGTAACAATGTCGGTCACCAAACATAATTTTATGGTGAGCGATGTTGCGAAATTACAAGATACAGTTCGCAAGGCTTTCAGTATAGCTAATTCCGGTCGCAAATCGCCTGTTTTGATTGACGTACAAAAAGATGTCATGCAAAGCATGTATGAATATGAACCTAAACCAAGTTTACCTTTAGCTCAATTACCTCAATTTGAACAAAGTGAAATAGAAAAATTGGCTGAATATATTAACAATGCAAATAAGCCGATCATTTATGCCGGTGGCGGAGTTAATTCTTCCAATGCCGGTAAGGAATTACGTGAACTGATGAATAAAGCCAGTATTCCTGCGGTCAATACTATTATGACAATCGGTGTTTTGGGTGAGCTGGATCAGTTAAATCTCGGTATGGTAGGAATGCATGGCAAAAACAGTTCAAATTTTGCCATTGAAAATTCTGATTTGGTAATTGCTTTAGGTACCAGATTTTCTGATCGAGTTGCTCTGAATACTAAGCATTTTGCACCTGATGCAAAAATTATTCAGGTTGATATTGATGCAAGTGAAATGAATAAAAATGTTATAGTCGATTATGCAGTAGTCGGTGATGTCAAAGAAGTTTTGACAGCATTGTTGCCTTTGATTGAGACAAAAAACCGTCAAGCTTGGCTGGATAATATTGCCGAATTCAAAAAAGAAGATTATCAAGCACCATGCTGTGAAGAACAAATTAAGCCACATCAATTAATTTCATACGTAGTGAATGAGCTGGGAGAAGATTTAATTGTAGTTACCGATGTCGGCCAACATCAAATGTGGTCTGCTCAATATTGTGCCAGAACCAAACCGCGCACTTTCTTAACCAGCGGCGGCCTGGGGACAATGGGTTTCGGTTTCGGTGCGGCAATCGGTGCAAAAGTCGGTAATCCGGACAAACCGGTTGTTTTATTTACCGGTGACGGTTCATTTACGATGAATATGAATGAATTAAAAACTGCTGTTGATTCCAAGATCAAAACTACAACTATTATTTTGAACAACCATACTTTGGGTATGGTTCGTCAGTGGCAAAACCTGCTTTATAATAAGCGTTTCAGCCAAACTGACATCAATCATTCATTTGACTATGTAAAGTTAGCTGAAGCTTTCGGGGCGAAAGGTTATAGTTGTAAAACTGTAAACGAATTTAAAGCTGCTTTTATTGATAGTCAAAAACAAGATGGTCCGGTCATTATCGAGGTTTTGATTGATCAAGATGAATTAGTCTTGCCGATGATTCCGGCAGGTGGTACCGTAGAAGATATTATTATGGAGTAAGCTTATGAAAAAAATGAGAGTATTGAGTATTTTAGTCAAAAACAATGCCGGAACCTTGACCAGAGTAGCCGGATTATTTGCCAGAAGAGGATATAATATTGATACTTTGACTGTTTCCGCAACCAAAGATCATAGATTTTCCAAAATTACATTAACAGCCGAATTGGACGACATTATGCTAGGGCAATTAATGAGTCAAACTGCTAAATTGCAAGAAGTAGTTTCTATTGAAGAATTATTTGATCACAATTCTGTTTTACGTGAAATACTATTGATTAAAGTAGCTGTGACACATGAATGCAGAAGCAAACTGATTGAAATTGCAAATATATATAAAGGTGTAGTTGTTGATCTTTCACGTGAAAGTATGATTATTGAACTCACGGGCAAACCGCAAAAAATTGATGCATTTATTAATGTAATCGATAATTTTAACATTGTTAATTTTTGTAGAACCGGCGTAACAGCAGTTCAAAGATGATAGGAGTAAAAAAATGATTGAAAAGTATTATGACAAAGATTGTAATTTAGATGTGTTAGCAGGGAAAACCGTAGCGATTATCGGTTTCGGCTCACAGGGACATGCCCACGCATTAAATTTAAAAGAAAGTGGAGTAAAAGTTATTGTAGGTTTAGCACCGGATTCAAAAAGCAGAGTAAAGGTTAAAGAATTCGGGTTGGAAGTTTTTGATGTACCGGAAGCTGCCAAACGCGCTGATATAGTTATGATGTTGGTACCGGATGAAGTATCAGCCAATATATATAACAGTGAAGTAGCACCGTATTTGATTGCCGGGAATACCTTGATGTATGCTCATGGATTTAATATTCATTATAATTTGGTTATTCCGGCAGATGATATTGATGTAATTATGGTGGCCCCGAAAGGGCCCGGTCATACTGTACGCAGCGAATATGAAAGGGGCTTTGGCGTTCCTTCATTGATTGCTGTTTATCAAGATGCTACAGGTAATGCCAAAGAAACGGCATTAGCATATGCATCTGCCATCGGTGCCGGCAGAGCGGGTATTTTACAAACAACTTTTAAAGAAGAAACAGAAACCGACTTGTTCGGTGAACAGGCTATTCTTTGCGGCGGTGTAACTGCATTGATGAAAGCCGGTTTTGAAACTTTGGTTGAAGCAGGTTATGAACCTGAAATGGCTTACTTTGAATGTATCCATGAAATGAAACTGATAATAGATATGGTTGCAGCCGGTGGTTTCAAAAATATGAGAAATTCAGTTTCGAACACGGCAGAATATGGTGACTATGTTGCCGGACCCAAAGTAATTGATGAATATGTCAGAGAAAGTATGCGTGATATTTTGGCAGATATTCAAACTGGCAAATTTGCGTCAGAATTTATTCAAGAAATGACATCGGGTAAAAAAATCCGTTTCTTAACTACAAGACGCAAAGAAGCAGAACATAAATTAGAAAAAGTCGGCGAAGAATTACGCAGTATGATGCAAGGCTTCGATAACAAGTAAGCAAATTTGAAAATTATTTTAATATAAATGATATAGGGGGGAAACATGAAGTTAGCGAGTGATAAGGTTTTACGTGGAGCTGAAAGAGCACCAAATCGCAGTTTGTTTTATGCATTGGGTTATACTGAAGAGCAATTAAAACGCCCGTTGATCGGAGTTGTCAGTGCTTATAGCGAAATAGTTCCCGGTCACATGAATCTCGATAAATTAACCCAAAGTGTTAAAACCGGAGTTTTAATGAATGGCGGAACTCCGATCATGATTCCTTCGATTGGAGTTTGTGATGGAATTGCGATGGGACATCACGGTATGAAATATTCTTTGCCCAGCAGAGAATTGATTGCTGACAGTGTTGAATCGATGGCTATCGCTCATGGTATAGATGCACTGGTTTTAATTCCTAACTGTGACAAAATTGTTCCCGGAATGATTATGGGAGCTCTAAGACTTAATTTGCCGACTATATTGGTCAGCGGTGGTCCGATGTTGGCAGGACAAAGTGATCAAGGTTCAATCAGTCTATCTAAAATATTTGAAGCAGTTGGCAGCTATAAAGCAAATATGATTACGGCAGAAGAACTTTTACAGTGTGAACAGTCGGTATGTCCGAGTTGCGGCAGTTGTGCCGGGATGTATACCGCAAATTCCATGAATTGCTTGAGTGAAGCAATCGGCCTGGCACTTCCGGGTAACGGAACTATACCTGAACCATTTTCAGCCAGACAACGTTTGGCCAAAGAAACCGGCATGATGATTATGGAATTGTTACGCAAGGATATCCGGATCAAAGATATTATTACTCCGGATTCAGTGCGTAATGCAATTGCTTCCGATATGGCACTTGGTTGCTCAACCAACACGGTGTTACATCTTTTGGCGATAGCTACGGAAGCGGGAATTGAAGTAGACTTAAATATCTTTAATGAATTGAGTGAAACCATACCTAATCTTTGTCATTTAGCACCTGCAGGACCGACTCACATGGAAGATTTATATTTTGCCGGCGGTGTAGGGGCCGTTCTTAAAGAATTAGCTAAAAAAGATTACATCAATCCGGATTTGATGACTGTTACAACAAAAACGGTGGGTGAAAATATTGCCGATGTAAAGACCTATGATAACGGTGCAATCAGACCGATTGATAATCCGTACAGTAAAGTAGGGGGGCTAGCAATTTTATATGGTAATATTGCGAAAAAAGGGGCAGTAGTAAAGCGTTCAGCTGTTGCAACCGAAATGTTAAAACATGAAGGTCCGGCCAGAGTATTTGACAGTGAAGATGCTGCGATTGAAACAATTTATGCGGGAAAAATCAATCCGGGTGATGTAGTTGTCATTCGGTACGAAGGTCCGAAAGGCGGACCGGGGATGCGCGAAATGCTCAATCCGACGTCGGCTTTAGCCGGTATGAAATTAGATAAGAGCGTTGCCTTAATCACAGACGGCAGATTCTCCGGAGCCTCAAGAGGAGCAGCAATCGGTCACGTTGCACCGGAAGCTGCATTAGGCGGCGCGATCGGCATTATCCGGGAAGGTGACACTATTGCTATCGATATTCCGAATTATTCACTCAATCTGAAAATATCCGATGCTGAATTTGCAGAGCGTATGGCAAATTTTGAACCACAAGAAAAGAATGTAGTTGGTGGCTGGCTCAATCGTTATCGCAGATTGGTCGCCAGTTCTGATAAAGGAGCTGTTTTGGAATGAAACAGAGTAAAATCACTTTAGATAACGTTTATCGAGCAGCACACAGAATAAAAGAGGTTGTGCGCAAAACCGATATGATTGAGGCTCGGGCAATTTTTCCGGACGATAATATTTTTATGAAAACGGAAAATTTACAAACGACCGGCTCGTTCAAAGTCAGGGGCGCTTATTTTAAAATTTCTCAATTGACCGAGGAGGAAAAGGCACGTGGTGTAGTAGCTTGTTCTGCCGGGAATCATGCTCAAGGTGTTGCTTTGGCCTGTAATCATTTAGGTATCGATTCAACAATCTTTATGCCGGAATCAGCTCCGATTTCAAAAATTGAAGCTACCCGCTCCTACGGTTCAAAGATTATTTTAGCCGGTGATAATTATGATGATTCTTATGAAGCGGCTCTCCAATACATTTCCGAACATGATAAGATCTTTATCCATCCGTTTGATGATGAAGAAGTTATTGTCGGTCAGGCAACAATAGGTTTAGAAATTTTGGAACAAATGCCTGATGTTGATATTATAATGGTACCTGTTGGCGGCGGAGGTTTACTTGGCGGAATTTCTTATGTTATTAAAAGTTTGAAGCCTGAATGTCAGGTTATCGGCGTGGAAGCCGCCAAAGCTCCTTCAATGGGTGTGTCTTTAGAAGAGGATAAAATAATCAGAATTTCGAGCCAGGATACTTTTGCTGACGGTATTGCTGTCAAACAACCGGGTCCTACAACTTTTGAGTTAGCCAAACAGTACGTTGATCAAATGTTGACAGTCAGTGAGGATGAAATTGCATATGCTCTCTTATCCTTGATGGAAAAACAAAAATTGGTTTGTGAAGGTGCGGGTGCGGTGGCTTTTGCTGCAGTAGTATTTAATAAAATCGATTTTAAAAACAAAAAAGTATGTGTTTTGTTAAGTGGCGGCAATATTGACGTTAATATACTATCAAGAGTTATTCAGCGTGGTCTGTTGGTTAGCGGACGCAATACTGAGCTGAGTATCAGCTTGACCGACAAACCGGGTCAGTTGCAAGCTGTAGCAACGGCAATTGCCGAGCTGGGAGCTAATGTAACTGAAGTCAATTATAATCCCGGCGGCGAAAATACGGCAATTGACAGTTGTGTTTTGAATCTGAAGCTGGAAACAAAAAACATTGAACATATCCGTATGATTGAAACTGTTTTACAAGAGAAAGGCTTTAATCTGCTCAGCAAAGAAGAAGCACGCGGCTGTTTCGCAGAGAGTTAAATATTCGAATAGATATAATAATTGCATAAAAGCAAATATTCGCAGAGAACAAAATATTCGATTGGAGTAAATATGGAAATAAAAATTACATTAAATAAAAACTTGAAAGAGAAGATTCAAGACGAAAGCAAATTGGGTTTCGGAAATTTTTTTACTGATCATATGTTTCTCATGGACTATAAAGAAGGTAAAGGTTGGCATGATCCGCGTATAATACCTTATCAACCGATTAACGTAGATCCTTCTTGCTTAACGTTTCATTATGGTCAAACTGTTTTTGAAGGCTTGAAAGCCTACCGTTCAGCTCAAGATGAAATTCTGTTATTCAGACCTGCAGAGAATTTTAAACGAATGAATTTATCTTGTGACAGATTGTGTATACCGAGATTTGACGAAAAACTTGCTCTGGAAGCTCTCAAAAAATTGATTGATATTGATCGTGACTGGGTGCCTCATCAATCAGATTCATCTTTATATATCAGACCGTTTATTATTGCAGATGAGGAATTTCTCGGCGTCCATGTCAGTGAATCTTATAAATTCATGATTATTTTAAGTCCGAGCGGACCTTATTATGCATCGGGACTTGATCCGGTCAAAATCTATGTTGAAGAAAAGTATGTACGTGCTGTTCCCGGCGGAATGGGTGAAGCAAAAACCGGCGGGAATTATGCAGTCAGTTTAATCGGTCAAGCTGAAGCTGAGAAAAAAGGCTATTCTCAAGTTTTATGGCTGGACGGTATAGAAAGAAAATTCATTGAAGAAGTCGGCGCCATGAATATTTTCTTTATAATTGATGATGTAGTTATTACGCCGAAACTTAACGGATCGATACTTGCCGGTATTACTCGTAAATCAGTTTTGGAATTATTGCGTGAACAGGATGCTCAAGTCGAAGAAAGAAAAATATCGATTGATGAATTAGTAGACGCATATGATAACGATAAATTGCAGGAAGTATTCGGAACAGGCACAGCGGCGGTTATTTCACCGGTTGGCGAATTAATGTATAAAGATAAGAAAATGATCATTAATAATAATCAAATCGGTCCGGTTTCACAAAGCCTGTACGATAATTTGACCGCTATTCAATGGGGACGTCAACCGGGTCCGGCAGGCTGGAGTATCAAGGTCTAGATATTTGTTATATGAATGAACAGTTGCTAAATAATTTAATCGTATCTGCAATTGAGGCAAGTAAAAACAGCTATTCTCCTTATTCAAAATATCGAGTAGGTGCAGCTTTGCTTGGGACAAGCGGAAGGATTTTTACAGGATGCAATGTGGAAAATGCATCTTATGGAGCAACAATTTGTGCAGAATTAACTGCTGTTGTAAAAGCGATTTCTGAAGGTGAGCATAAATTCTCAGCTTTGGCTATTCATGGGTCCTCCCATCAGCCAAAACCAAATCAAACTTATTATGCATATCCATGCGGTATTTGCCGCCAAGTTTTAAGTGAATTCGCCGAGCCTGATCTGACCGTTTTGATCGTACATTCGGAGAACGATTATCTTAAAAGAACATTGGGTGAATTATTGCCCGATAGTTTCGGTTCTGCTAACCTGGAGTAAATATCTTTGATTTGATTCAAAAATATCTGCTTTTTTTATTTCAACCGAATTATTGTATGGTATTTACTTAATTATAGTAATAGTTCATAGCTTGGAGGATTCAATGGAAAAACTTTACCATATTCAATTGGATGATTCACATCAGGCGAAATATGCGTTGCTTCCCGGTGATCCGGCAAGAGTCGAAAAGATAGCTCAATTCCTGGATAATCCGCAATTCATCGGTTGTAACAGAGAATATACAACATGGCTGGGTCAGTTAGCAGGCAAAAATGTTTTAGTTATGTCAACCGGAATGGGCGGACCTTCAACTGCAATAGGCATTGAAGAACTTTTTCAAACAGGTGTGACAAATTTTCTCAGAGTCGGTACTTGCGGCGGTATTAAACTTGATGTAATGGGCGGTGATATAGTTATTGCAACAGGAGCAATCAGAATGGACGGTACTCCTGATGAGTATGTACCGAAAGAATTCCCGGCTGTTGCCGATTTTGAATTTACCGGCAGTTTGGTTCAAGCAGCGAAAAATTTAAATGTAAATTATCATACCGGAATTGTACATTGTAAAGATTCATTTTACGGTCAGCATAATCCGGGCCGAATGCCGGTAGGCTATGAACTTGAAGCAAAATGGCAAGCGTGGTTCAAGGCCAATTGTCTGGCTTCAGAAATGGAGAGCTCCACATTATTTATTGTAAGTCAAATTCTCGGTGCCCGAGCAGCCTGTGTGTTAAATGTCGTTTGGAATCAGGAGAGAGCTAAACGTTGTTTGTCCGATCCGCACCAACATGATACTGAACTTGCGGTCAGAGTGGCTGTAGAAGCAGTGCGTGAGGATATTATCAAACAAAATAATGCTGATTGGCAAAGGAAATAGAATGTCGGATACAAGATTAAGTTTTCAGGATTTACCTAAAGCATGGCAAGGTTTTTTACAAGCATGTCAATCATGTAATAATTGTGAATTGCATCAAACACGTGACAATGTTGTAGTCTATCGCGGGAGTTTAACTGCTCCGTTAATGCTGATTGGTGAAGGGCCGGGTGCAGAAGAGGATCGGCAAGGTATTCCCTTTGTCGGCAGATCGGGAAAACTATTGGATAGTTTGCTGCAAGCTCAAGAATTTACTGCCCGAGATTTTCATATATGCAATATTGTTAAATGCAGACCTCCGGGAAATCGTGTGCCTACTGAAGAAGAAGCACAAGCGTGTAAACGTTTATTAAGTGCTCAATTTACCTTAGTAAAACCTAAAGTCATCGTACTCGTCGGTGCAACAGCTTATAAATATTTTACAAATTTGAATGATCCGATTTCCAAAGTCAGAGGAAAATGGATTGAAAATAGCGGTTACTATATCATGCCTACTTTTCATCCTGCGTATTTATTGCGCAATCCGAGTAAAAAACTTGAAATGTGGAATGATTTCAAAAAAGTACGAGAAAAGCTTGAAGATCTTAATTTAATTCAGCCGATGCAACACCCGTTTGAATTTATTGAATGGTAAGGAATTCACTTAATTAATGCAAAACAAGCAGTTTAAAATAGTATCCGATTACCAACCGAAAGGTGATCAGCCGACGGCTATCTCCAAAATAGTTGAAGGGCTTGCAAGAGGCGATAAAGCACAGACTTTAGTCGGTGTGACCGGCTCAGGTAAGACTTTTACCATGGCGAATGTAATTGAGCGAACACAAAGACCGACTTTGGTTATAGCTCATAATAAAACATTAGCCGGACAGTTGGCAGCTGAATTTAAAGCCTTATTTCCGGAAAACGCTGTTGAATATTTTGTTTCCTATTATGACTATTATCAACCGGAAGCTTATTTGCCGGTGAGCGATACTTACATTGAAAAAGATTCTTCGATCAATGATGAAATTGATCGCTTAAGACATTCTGCAACAGCATCTTTATTTGAACGCAGAGATGTAATTGTGGTGGCTTCGGTTTCTTGCATATACGGACTGGGCTCACCGGAATCCTATAAAAAAATGATGGTTCATTTACGACCGGGTCAACAAAAATCATTAGAAGATGTAATAGAAGAATTAATTAATATTCAATACATCAGAAATGATTATGAATTGAGACGCGGCAACTTTAGAGTCAGAGGTGATGTAATCGATATCTTTCCCGCATCATCGGAAAATGTGATTACCAGAGTCGAGTTTTTCGGCGATGAAATTGATCGCATCACGGAAATAGATGCAATTACGGCACGCAGCATTCAAGGCAGAAACTATCAGCAGATATATCCTGCCAGCCACTATACGACGACAAGTGAAAATACCAAACGGGCAGTGGGTGACATTTTGAATGAACTGGAGTTCAGATTAGAACAGCTGAATAATACCGGAAAAATAGTTGAAGCCTATAGACTTGAACAACGTACCAGATATGACATGGAGCTATTGCTGGAAACAGGAATTTGCAAAGGAATTGAGAACTATTCCCGACATTTTGACAACAGAAAACCGGAAGAACCGCCTTTTACCTTGCTCGATTTTTTCCCGGAAGATTACTTGTTAATGATCGATGAATCTCATGTAACTGTGCCGCAAATCGGCGCTATGTACAATGGGGACCGTTCCAGAAAAATTTCTTTAGTTGATTACGGGTTTAGATTACCGTCAGCTTTGGATAACAGACCGTTAAAATTTTCTGAGTTTGAAGAACGGATGGGTCAAACTGTTTTTGTCAGCGCGACACCTTCTAAATATGAAGCAGAGCATTCAACTGCCTATATTGAACAAGTAAATCGTCCGACCGGTTTACTTGACCCGATTATTGATATTCGACCGGTTGAAGATCAAATTGCCGACTTGATTTATGAGATAGAAGAAAATATTAAAGTAAATGAACGAACTTTGATTTTAACTTTAACCAAAAGAATGGCAGAAGAACTGAGTGAATATTTAGCAGGAGAAGGGCTGAAAGTCAAATATTTACATTCAGATATCAAAACTGTTGAACGTTTGCAAATTCTCAAAGAATTGCGCGAAGGCAAATTTGATGTCTTGGTCGGAATCAATTTATTAAGAGAAGGCCTGGATCTGCCTGAAGTTTCACTGATTGCAATATTAGATGCGGATAAAGAAGGTTTCTTGCGATCTGCAACGTCTTTAATTCAAATTATCGGCAGAGCAGCACGCAATGAACGGGGCAGAGTAATCATGTATGCCGACAATGTTACCGAATCGATGTATCAGGCCATTCAGGAAACTAAACGCAGAAGAGAAATTCAAAGCGAATTTAATCATAAACACGGCATTACGCCGCAAACAATAAGAAAACAAGTATTACAGATTGTTGATACAGCATATGATTTGTCAGAGACTGAAATATTAAGAGCAAGCGAATCAGATACCGATTACTTGACAGAATCCGAAATATCGAATTTGAGCACATCGGAAATTCGAAAAATGATTGCCGATACTGAGAAGAAAATGCGTGAGGCAGCCGCAAATCTGGCTTTTGAAGAAGCAGCTGATCTTAGAGATTATCTGATGATTTTACGCGGAGAATTAAAGAATAAATGATTTCCGATTCAGGATATTATGTGATTTCTTCTTATACAACTCTCAGATTTAATTAAACGAAACCCGAAAATATGTCAATTGTTTTATTATTTAAATAATTCATGAGAATAATATGCAAGAATTAATGCTATAATAACAATAGATAGGATAAATCTATAATGGTATTAAAAATACTGATGCATTAAGAATAACAAAAGGAATCATATAATTTTCAGGAGGTTCGCTATGAGTAATGCTCAACGCAAATATGAAGTATGGTTAAATAATCCGAATTTTGACCAAGACACAAAGGATGAGTTGCAATCAATCAAAGATAATGCTGCCGAAATCGAAGATCGCTTTTATCAGGACCTGGCATTCGGCACAGCCGGTTTAAGAGGTGTTCTGGGTGCCGGAACCAATCGTATGAACATATATACGGTCGGTAGAGCGGCGGATGGTTTTGCCCGTTACTTCAAAGAGCGTGGTGCGGATTATTGTGCAAGAGGACTGGCGATTTCTTATGATTCGCGTCATTTTTCGCCGGAATTCGCTGAGTTGGTAGCAAGAATATTTGTTACTTACGGTATCAGAGTTGTACTCTCCGACGAATTGCGTCCCACACCGATGTTGTCGTTTGCAGTCAGGCATTATAATTGTGCAGGCGGTGTAATGATTACTGCCAGTCATAATCCCAAAATGTACAACGGTTTTAAAGCGTATGGCGAAGACGGCGGTCAATTGGGAGCTGAAGATGCGGATGCTGTTTTGAAAAAAATGAATGAACGCGATGACTTTACTGAAATTATTGATGCAGCATTACCTTTATCGGAAGCCAAACAATCAGAATTTTGGAATGAAATGGGCGAAGAATTCGACAAGATTTATAATGATATGCTGCTTGATCTTGCAATCAATCCGGAAGTCTGTAAAAAACAAAAAGATTTGGCGATTGTTTATACACCTTTATACGGTACCGGTTATAAACCGGTAATGCTAGTTTTAGATAGTTTAGGTTTTGAGAATATTAAAGTTGTCGAAGAACAGGCGAAACCGAATGGTGATTTCCCGACTGCACCGTATCCGAATCCCGAAGAAAGAACGGCTCTGACCTTAGGAATTGAACTGGCACAAAAAGAAAATGCCGATCTGTTGATTGCTACCGATCCGGATGCAGATCGTACCGGTGTAGCAGTCAGAACCAAAGACGGAGAATTTATTGTTTTAACCGGCAATCAAATCGGACTGTTGCTGATGGAGTATATATTAAGTGAAAAAACCAAAAACGGAACTTTACCGGAAAAATCTTTCTGTGTTACAACTGTTGTTTCGACAAGATTAACCCGCAGGATTGCCAAAGCATATAATTCCGAAATGGCAGAAGTATTGACCGGTTTCAAAAATATTGCGGAACAAATTCTTAATCGTGATGAAAATGGCGATGAGCATTTTCAATTCGGTTTTGAAGAAAGTCTCGGATATCTGTCGGGAACCAATGTAAGAGATAAAGATGCGATTGTCGCAACGATGTTAATTGCGGAGATGGCTGCTGTAGCTGCCGAACAGAACAAAACTCTTTATGACAATCTGATAGAACTGTATGAGAAATATGGTTATGGTGCGGAGAAAACGATTTCGCTTGAGCGTACCGGTATGAAAGGTGCAGAGCAGATTAAAAATGCCATGAACAGTTTGCGAGCCGATAAAACCAAAGGAATCAGCGGAATTCCGATTACGGCAGTCAAAGACTTCCAAACTAATGAAATCACTGATGTAGAAAGCGGTGACACAGCAGCTGCTGATTTACCAAAAAGCAATGTACTGATATACGAAATTGGTGATGATTTGGACTGGATTGCAATCAGACCTTCCGGCACAGAACCGAAAATTAAAATCTATGCAGGATTCTACACTGAATCCGAAGATGAAGCAAAAGCCGACTTGGAAAAGTACAGCTCGGCAATGGCTGAATATATAGAAAGATTATTAGATGCCTGAATTATTTAGTTTAAGTGTATTTTAGAGTAAACAAACACGAAAAGTATTTTTGCTTGGCAGAATTTCTTAAACAATATTTTACCGGATGAAATTTACGCATTTACATTTACATACTGAATATAGTTTACTGGACGGGGCAAATCGGATTTCCGATTTGGCTCCCCGTCTTCTTGAATTAGGCATGGATTCCTGTGCAATTACTGATCATGGTGTAATGTACGGTGTGATTGACTTCTATCGAACGATGCGAGCAAACGGCATTAAACCGATTATCGGTTGTGAAGTCTATGTCGCAAAAAGAGGACATGAAGATAAAGTCAGCGGTATCGATAACCAATCATACCACTTAGTACTTTTAGCAGAAAACAATCAAGGTTATAAAAACTTAATGAAATTGGTGTCCTGCGGATTTTTAGAAGGTTTTTATTATAAACCGCGGATAGATTTCGGTCTGTTAGAAAAACATCATGAAGGACTGATCTGTCTCAGTGCATGTTTGAGCAGTGAGTTGGCTCGAACTTTCCTGGAAAGAGGCTATGAAGAGGCAAAACAGGTTGCTCTAAAATATGATGACTTATTCGGGCATAATAATTATTTCCTGGAAGTTCAGGCCAATGATTTACCGGATCAATTGAAATATAATCAGGCGCTTATCCGCATGAGTCGTGAAACGGGCATACCCATGGTTGCAACGAACGATTGTCATTATCAGACTAAAGAATCTGCATATGCACATGAAGTCCTGCTGTGTATGCAAACCGGGAAAAAATTGAAAGATGAAGATCGGCTGCGTATGGATACCGATCATTTTTATATTAAATCGCCGGAAGAAATGCTTGCAGCATTTGCCGATATACCTGAAGTTATTATGAATACGCAAGTTATTGCTGAACGTTGTAATGTTGAAATTCCTTTCAATAAAATGCATTTACCGAAATTTGTGCCTGATGACGGATCGAGCAGTGCAGATTATATCAGAAGAATTGCCTTGGAAGGTTTGGAAGAGCGTCTTCGATTCAAACAAAGCGACCGGCCACCTGAAGTCTACTATGAACGTTTAACAAGGGAATTAGATGTAATTCAAAATATGGGTTATGTTGACTATTTCCTGATTGTCTGGGACTTTGTACGATTTGCCCATGAAAACAAGATTATGGTCGGTCCGGGCAGAGGTTCCGGCGGCGGATCTTTGGTAGCTTATGCGTTGAGAATTACAAATATCGATCCTTTACAATTTAATCTGTTATTTGAACGTTTTTTGAATCCTGAACGAGTAAGCATGCCGGATTTCGATTTAGACTTTTGTTATGAAAGACGCGGCGAATTAATTGAATATGTAACTGATAAGTATGGTTCGGATCATGTCTGCCAAATCATCACATTCGGTACTTTGGCGGCACGTCAATCAATCCGCGATGTAGCCAGAGTTCTGGATGTATCTTTTGCTGAAACAAGTCGGATTGTCAAAATGATTCCCGATATTTTGAATATTACGCTTAAGGATGCTTTGGCTAAAAGCAGTGACTTGAAATACGATTATGATAATAATGAACAGACTAAAGAAATTATAGATTTAGCTCTGCAGTTTGAGGGTATGCCGCGACATGCATCTACTCATGCTGCCGGGGTAGTAATCGCCGATTGTCCGATTGTTGAAGTAGCTCCGTTGTCACTTAATGATGAGTCGGTAGTTGTTCAATTTGATAAAGATATTATTGAAGATATCGGCTTAATCAAAATGGATTTTTTAGGGTTGCGTACTTTGACTGTAATGCGCGATACAGCCGACATGGTTCGCGACAATCATGGAATAAATATTAATTTTGATCAGATTCCGTTTGATGACAGTAATGTTTATAAAATGTTAAGCGATGGTGATACGGCAGGTGTTTTCCAATTAGAGTCTTCCGGTATGACGAGCTTTATCAAAGAAATGCAACCGAAGAACCTGGAAGATATTATAGCCGGCATTTCTTTGTATCGTCCGGGGCCGATGGAACAGATTCCGAAATATGTTCGTTGTTTACATAATCCTGAGACTATTTCTTATGATCATCCTTTATTAATACCCATTTTAGACATGACTTACGGTTGCATTGTCTATCAAGAGCAGGTTATGCAAATAGTACGTGAACTTGCGGGATTTTCAATGGGACAAGCAGATAATGTCAGGCGTGCAATGTCTAAGAAAAAACCGGAAGAGATGGCAAAATATAAGGATTTGTTCATTTATGGC
>JGI24710J26742_10001488_pt1 | contig 21523 bp, 27 predicted proteins | sample BioPla2DNA2_FD_26742 | JGI IMG/M metagenome (IMG submission 26742) | reverse complement strand
TGATTTCATTCTAACCCTGAACATGTTTATTAAAAATTTAGCCGAGTATTCTAAATATAAATTATATTAAAACGTTGTTAACATTTATTTTTAAGAAAAATTTTCAGGAGGATCTGAATTCATTTTAAAAAATGAGAAATAATTTTTTTAAAACATAGAAATTTGAATAGGGTCATCTAGATGCTAATTTTGAAGTTTTCCCCCCCATTAAAACACCACACCCGACATACTCCAGCAAGATTAAGCCTATTCAAGCTAATTTATCACTTCATGGCTTAATAACTTATTTTATTGGAAAAACCATAGATTTACAAATTTTAAAACGTTATTTGCCTATTATTTTATAGTTTTCAATACAATTACAGAATATTAAGAAATTTTAAATAATTGAAATAAATAAGTATTAGATGGATATAATTATTATATTAATAAAACTCATCATGGTTTTTTCATGAATTCTAGTTGCGAATATTGTCAGATCATTGGCGGATATGGAAAACTCATTTGGGAGACAACCTACTGGAAAATATATCTTGCACCCAGTCAACGCTATCTGGGAACTTGTGTGGTAGCCCTAAAAAGGCGTACTCAAGATTTATCCCAAGTCAATAATGAAGAATGGATTGATTTTGCTTTTGTCGTTAAAAAACTTGAAAACTCACTGGAAATAAATTTTAACCCCACACTTTACAATTGGAGCTGTTTTAAGAACTCTACTTTCCGGAGTAAAAATCCTAATCCAGAAATTCACTGGCATTTTATTCCTAGATATAAATATCCAGTGGATTTTGATGGTATTGTTTTCAAAGACCCTGATTTTGGCCATATTCCTCTTCCAATAAAAAAAGAGATTCCAGATAAAACAATGGAAAAATTGGCCCAAATAATTAAAAAACCTTTAATTTCAAACATCTAAGGTTTAACAGGTTGTAAAATGATCCAAATAAAAAGAGCATACGAAGAAGCAAATGAAACTGATGGTTTTAGAATATTAATTGATCGCTTATGGCCCCGTGGTTTAAGCAAGGAAAAACTGGGGATAAATCTATGGCTTAAGGAAATTGCCCCATCCAATGAACTTCGAAAATCATTTGGACATGATCCTCAAAAATGGGAAGAATTCCGAGACAAGTACACTGATGAACTCAAGGAAAAAACAGATCAATTAGAACAAATCAAAAAAATTGAAGAAAAAGAAGGAAATTTAACTCTAATATATGCAGCTAAAGATGAAAAACATAACAATGCTGTGGTTTTATTAGAAATATTAAAAAATTATTAATAAAATTTTTTTTTTGGGTACAGTTTTATGATTTTAGAATCAATTAAAATGGTTTTTACTTATTATGGGGCACTGTAGTTTTTTTCCCAACCACACTATTCATAATTGGGATGATTAATATTGTTCTGATTGCTGCCAAGTAATGCAGTATATTCTCAGTTTTTTTTAATAATTCAGGGGCAAATATCTGTGAAAAATACTATTTACCATTAAATATGATGATATTTTTTGCTATGTTATCCAACTTTTTCTTAAATTCGAGTATTCTTCTAAATTTTTACTTTTTAATGATAACGGGGTACTTCCTCTTCTAAGACATCCCACAACATGGATCAGAAGATGGAAATGTCGTTTTTATAAGGAGTTAAAATTAATTTAGTTATCTTTATATATCATGTTTTATAATGATGAATTGTAATTTAGCATGGTAAGTACATGACCAAGACGAATCCCATAATTGGAACAAAAGATATAAATTCGGGATTTATTATTCGCAATGTTAGCTGTTGATGATGCATTGATATTAAAGATTAAGGGGCTAATTTAACATGTTTATAACGAGAATATTCTACGGAATCGCCTATTTTATTGTATTAATATGGGAAATAATCAAGGCCACCATAGATGTTGCTATTCGAACTGTTAATGGTAATGTTGACCCGATAATTGTGGAAATACCTACAGTTCTTAAAAGACCAGTTTCACAGACTGTTTTGGCCAACAGTATCACTCTTACACCGGGCACACTCTCCATAGATCTTGACTCTGAAAATCAAGTTATAAAGGTTGCCACAATCGTTCCAAAAGAAAAAGAGGATATAATTCCATTTGAATCTTATATTAAAGGCATGTTAGAATGAGGATGTTAAAATGAACATATTAACATTATCTGAATATATTTTACTGGCTGCTTTAGCCATTTATGCCCTTGCGTCAGTGCGCATAGCCACCCGGAAAACCATTGGAATGGGCTTGGTTGGTTTGGCAGGTTTAAGTATTGCAGTGGCCACAATTCTTATATTAGTAAATAACCTCTATCAAATAGCTTTCTGCAGAGATATAGCATTAGCCCTTGTACTTCTGGGGCCAGTGGGAACTATAGCCTTTGCCAGGGTTTTAAGGGGGAATATTTAATGGACGATATTTTTACCATTATAAAAGCGGTTTTACTCCTAACATCAGCTGTTCTGGTGCTTTCAGCAGCTTTAGGCATATTAAGATTTAAAGATGACCTTGAACGGGTGTTGTATGCTAGAATACATATTTTGGGGGTGGCGGATGCTGCTTGCATTCTGGCCCTTCTGGTTCTGGGAGAACCACTGCTAGCAGGAGCTTACTTCATACTGGTTCCTTTTGCATCTCACGCCATAGCCAATGGGTTCTACTATGGGGAGGATAAACAATGATTGAATACATACTGATGATAATCACAATTTTAGGAGCAGTCCTAGCTCTAATGCAGAGAGATCTCCTAAAAGCAGCTATTCTAACTGGAGTTCCAGGAGCTTCCATAGCTTTCCTATACCAGTACCTTCTGGCTCCGGACGTGGCCCTAACCCAGGCTATTGTAGGATCAGCTATTATTCCAGTGTTTTTTGCCTTGGCAGTCTATAAAACGCGCAGGGTGGAGGAATAAAGATGATAATGGATGTTCAATTAGCTTCACTGTTCACAGCTGTGGCACTGGTTGTTATTGGAATTTTTGCTTCAGTTTTCCTTGATAATTTAATCAAAAAGGTCATTGGACTAGCTTTCATTGGAGATGGTGTTAACCTGTTTTTGATCTCAATGGGATACAAAGCAGGTGGAATAGTCTACATATACTTACCAGGAATGGCAGCAGACTGGTTTGCACAAAATTCTGCTTATCCCCTTCCTTTTGCTCTAGTATTAACCAGCATTGTTATTGGTGCCAGTACTATGGCAGTGATGCTGGGAATTATAATAGTACTTTATAAAAAACGTGGATCCCTCAGTGCATCCAAGATTCTGGGAGAGTAGTCAAATGTTCTGGTTCAATTCTAAACAAATTATAAACCTCCTTTCAGGATTGGAAATCCAAATCGGAGATTGTAATGATAATAAGGAGGTCATAGTTTGAACTTCCTAATAGCATTAATGGTTATTGTTCCGATATTATGTGCTTTGTTTTTAAACTTACTCCATAAAAAGGATCGGACTATTAAGGTTGTAACAATTCTGTTGGCTTTAACCTTACCAGCATTGCCTTTACTGGCTAACTATGGTTTACATTTCTTTGGTGGTTACGTTCCATTAGTAGAAAATCCAACATTGGCCAATAATTTACCTTCAACCATAACCGGAACTGCTTTAAACACATTCCACCCGGCTATAACCTATTCATTCCAAAGTGCACAGCAGTTATTTGTGTTTATTTTAGGGTTAGTGGCCCTTTTAGCAATTTTTGTCTCGCTATTTGAAACTCGCCGCCCGTCGGGAGTATACGCCTATATGATGTTTATGGGAGTTGCAGCAGTAACTGCTGTAATATTAACAGATGACATATTCAACTTATATGTTTTCTTTGAGATAGCAGCTTTAGCTACTGTAGGAATAGTTTTGGTATCTAATGTAAAAGGGAACTATGAAACAGCCCTGAAATACATGATAATTGGGAGTATAGCAGCACCGTTACTCTTATTAGGAATAGCACTTCTTTTAGGAGTAACTGGAAATGTAAATATTACTGATATAATCTATTCACTAAAAAACGGCTTAGTAGACCCTCAGAATCCAGTTATACTAATGGCATGTGCTTTAATTGTATTCGGATGGCTGTATGGATCTGGACTACCACCATTCCACACTATAAAATCAGCCATATACAGTAAAGCCCTCCCCAGTGGAGCTGCATTAATACAAGCCTTTTCGGTTTTTATATTCGTTGCAATGGGAATTATTATCCTTAGAATATTTTCATACTTGCCCTTCTCACAATGGGTTATCCTAGGAGTATCACTATTAGCAATGATTTTAGGCATTACCATGGCCATACTCCAAACTGATCTTAAACGAATGATCGGATTTTTAGCAGTGGGAGAACTGGGATACATAGGAATAGGGCTAGGCCTGAGCACTGCTTATGGGATAACAGCAGGACTTTTCCAAGCAGTAAACGAAGCAATGATAACTGCACTTTTATTCCTAGGATTTGGTGTAGTCTTATATCAAACTGGAATCAGTGACACTCGTAAACTGGGCGGAATGATGGTTAAAAACCCGCTGGTAGCATTACTGGTGCTTTTAGGAGGATTTGCAATGGCAGGAGTTCCTCTTCTAAACGCTTTCCAGAGTAAACTAATGCTAATCCAGGGATCAATAAAGGCAGGTCTTCCGGAGTTAGGGGTTATAATGATACTCCTAAGTATAGTGACATTCATGACATTTATGAAGGCCTTCCATGCAGTTTACCTTCGACCAATGCCTGATGAACTAGTAATAAAACATGAAAAAATACCAAAAGCAACCATTATAGCCATGCTGGTATTGTTGGGTGTATGTCTAATATTTGGTTTGTTCCCACAAGTTGCAACCAGCTATCTGCAACCATTGGCAAATAGCTTAGCAGGAGGTATATTATGAACCTCTACGACCTAATAGTGAAAAAAATAAAGAACATTCAAGGAGTTGGAGATGAAAGTCCAGTGACAAACATATCGACTTCCTCGATGTTAACTGCAGAAATAACTCTAATTTCATCAATACTGGTGGCTCTAGTAATGCTCCGGCTGGTGAACAAGGTATTGATGATTGTGGCGGTATTGGTGGTTTTGTTCACAGTTTTAACAGCAATGCCACTCATGCCAAAATTCAAAAAGGAACAGAACGATTCACTGGCATTTATGATGTTTTATATGGTAATAGCACTAGCAATAGTAATCACCCTGTTTTACTGGGGGAATTTAAATGTCTGAAGGGATAAGAAATATTATCATGGGATTTGCAATGGTTATATTCACAGTAACCATCTTCCAATCAACATATCAATTTAAACAGCTCATCTACCCAGGTATAAGCTACTTGTATAACTATGTCGGCACTAACATAGCTCCCAATATGGTAACCGTAGTAGTATTTGATTGGAGGGGATATGACACCCTTGGAGAAGCCCTCATATTGGTAACGGCTGTTATTGCTGTCTTACTGGTATTTGGGCGTGGAAGAGCCCAATTAGGAGGTAAATAAAATGAGTACCATACTCAAAATATTTGTGTTTCCAGCAGCCATGGTGGTCATGTGTCTTGGTGTATTGACCATTCTAGGTGGACACATAACTCCTGGAGGAGGATTTCAGGGTGGAGCTATGATTGCAGCAGGACTCATATTTTGTTTAATCGTATATGGTCTCAAAGAAAGTCCCTTTAACCTTTCTCACGATTTTCTTTCAGCTATAGAAAGTATCGGGGCATTAGCATATGTTTTCCTGGGTCTAGCTGGTCTTTTATTTTCAGGATTCTTCCTATACAACCTTGGAGTTGACCTTTACCACATTGTACCTGCACCAATACAAGCCATATTCAACTATTCCGACCCCACAAACGCGGGAATAGTGCCCTACCTAAACTTCGTGGTTGGATTAAAGGTCATGGTAGGGTTATCTGCAATAGTATACGCATTCCTGGCTTTCAGGGAATATGGTGAAGAAGCTGTTGATGAACCAATAGAGGAGATCGAATAATGATAATATATTATGGGCCACTAATCTTTGGATTCTTACTTGGATTCATCCTGGGAACCAGAATTAGGATAAATTCCGAGAGCGGACTCAAATTTAACGCCTCAGTATATCTAATTTTCATCATAGTTGCCTTTATAATTGCTTATTTACTGGGCCCATTCCCTTACTATAAGGATATTCCATTAGCTAACGGTTTTCTAGCTGCGGCAATTGGAATCATTTTGGGCAAATTAATATTGGGAAGGGAAAAAATCCCTCAAAAAACACAGAATTAACCTAATAAAACATAATCTGTAAAAGGAGTAATCAAAATTATTGGTGGGAAATCACTCATCCATTCACTAAATAACTAAAAAATAAGTTGGAAGGTAAAACTCATGTTTTTAACAACCAAAAAATGCAAAGGCAGTGGAGAATGCATCAAAGAATGCCCTACAGGTGCTATTCGCATGGTTGAAGGTAAAGCATTCAGTTGCATAACTTGCGGTGCCTGCGCAGAAGCATGCCCCAACCGGGCCATTTCACGCAACAAATATGGAGGATATGTGGTTGACAGGGCAAAGTGCAATGCCTGCGGTGTTTGCGAGCTTACCTGTCCTGTAAACAACATCACAATCGAAGATGGTGTAGTGAAAGGAATATGTGCTCGATGTGGCATATGTGTCCCGGCATGTCCTGAAAAAGCACGAGTAGATGCATACGACCTCATTGAAGACCGACAACTCAAATTCCTGGAATCATTGAACTTGACAATTCAACCACCTATCCGCTCAAAGAAGGTGGATGAAACTGCCGAAAGAATCAGCCTAGTCACTGACAATGATAAATGCACCCTTTGCCGACGTTGCGAATACTACTGTCCCACAGGGGCTATAATTGTTGATGTAGAACCTCCAGGTAAATGCACAGAATGCCGAGTCTGTGAAGATGTATGCCCTGTTGGTGCCATAGAAAACTGCACAATAGATCCGGAAAAATGTACATTATGTCTTAAATGCATGAAAGAATGTCCTAACCAAGCCATATTTGTGGATGATTTCCAGGTAAAGATCAATAAACTGGATATTTGGGAAAAAATAGAAGGAAAAATAGTATCATGCCTAAACTGCGGCCTTTGTGCTGAAGCTTGTGAAAAGGGTGCACTTCAAATGATCGACGGCCACTTACGATATGATCCCACTTTATGTGAGGAATGTGAAACTACTCCCTGTATTGAAGCCTGTCCAGTGGGAACCCTCAGATTATCTGACGAACCAGAAAGAAGAATTAAAGGATTCTGTGTTTCATGTGGAAAGTGTGTCAAGGCATGTGATGTTAACGAAGCCCGAAGCATTAAAAAAGTCACCTGGGATGGATCTGTCTCAGAAGACTGTATTTCCTGTGGAATATGTGCAGAAGTTTGTCCCAAAGAGGCCATCACCCTTCATAGAGGCACTATAGAAGTTGATACTAAGAAGTGTGTCCTATGTGAAAAATGTGCAATCCACTGTCCTACCAATGCCATTCCAACCACAACCATGCACAAGAAAGCAATTAAGGAAGGATTCACCTTTGTGCAAGACAAACTGTGCATGAACTGCAAACTATGCGCCAAAATATGTCCAGAAGAAGCCATCAAAGAGGATGATGACGGGAAGATGGTGGTGGATGATGCTAAGTGCATCTATTGTGGTGCATGCCGTAATGCTTGCCCTGCCAAGGCCATACTATTTGAAAGGGAATTTGAGGTGGAACCATGAAAAATTTAGTCCTTATATTCCTGGAAGGTGCTTACACCAATCTAAAAAGGATATTATTCGCCAGTGACCGGGTTACAGACATGGAAGTCAGGAACATGATCCTAGAAGGGAGGGTAACACCTACTGAAAAAGTGGCCAAGGTTTCCTGTATTGGATGTGGAGGATGTAAGAATGTATGCCCCACTGAAGCCATAGAAATGGTAGACCTAGATGAACCAGTTGAACTAATGGAAGGCTTGGTAAAAACCCAGTTACCCGTACTTCACAGTGAAAAATGTGTAACATGTTATTATTGTCATGATTTCTGCCCCATATATGCGTTGTTTGGAGAAGCAGGAACCATACATCCCAATGATGTTGGTGAAATTGATTTAGACATATCAGAGTTGATGGAAAAGCCTGTAAAGATATCTGAAGATAAAATCGCATATATATCCCAATTTTTAGCAGATAATACCATTATAAGGAAAAGAAAAGATTAGGAAAAATCTCTGAATGAACATTTTAATCAAAACTATACAAAAATATTGAAGAGGAATCATATGAGCCTAAAATCATATTCTCGTGGTCGAGCAGTACATGTTATGTTAGTGTACACAGGAGGATGCAACGGCTGCGATATAGAGATAGTAAACTGTATACTCTCCCCAAAATTTGACGCTGAACAGTACAAAGTATTTCTAACATGGAACCCACGAGAAGCAGATGTCTTAGTTGTCACTGGGCCGGTTACCAAATACAATGAACAGCCACTACGCGAAATTTACAAAGCCATACCTGAACCTAAAGCTGTTGTGGCTGCAGGGGCTTGTGCCCTGATGGGTGGAGTTTATAAGAACTGTCATGGTGACATACCCTCAGAAGAAATCTCAGGACCTGTGGATCAAATCATACCAGTTGATGCTAAAGTTCCAGGTTGTGCTGTAAGGCCACAAGACATTGTAGCAGGTTTAGTATCGGCATTACCTCTCCTATTGAATGCCGACTGAAATATCTAAAAGAATAAAATCAATATCACGAATTTATAATAAAACTCATGAAGGTGTAACATAATGGACGATGATAAAGAAAACCGGACGGTAATAGAGGCAGAAGTTCCCATGGGAACAGTTCACCCTGGAGCCCTTGAACCATACCGGCTAAGACTCTTCGTGGAAGATGAGATCGTCCGCGATGCAGAGATGACTGTGGGAGTCAACCACAGGGGAGTAGAGCGGATCATGGAAGGCTTACCAGTTGAAAAAGCCAACAGTCTCACTGAAAAAATATGTGGGATATGTTCTAACAGCCACATCTGGAACTCATGCCGAGTGGGAGAAATAGCACTGGGAATAGAAGTACCAGAACGAGCAGTTTACATAAGGGTTATAATGGGTGAACTAGAGAGGTTACATAGTCATATTCTCTATTTAGCCCATGGATCTGAAGTATTAGGTCATGAAACATTTTCAATGCGTCTATTTTACATCAGAGAAACAGTAATGGAATTATTGCGAATGATAGGGGGGAACCGTGTTCAATATGGTTCAGCCGTGCTAGGAGGAGTTAGACCACGTTGTGAACTTGATGAAATGCGGATCCAGAAACTAACTGAAGGAATGGATCTATTAGAAGAGAAACTGAACAACTTTGCTAATCGATTTGTTTCTGACCCTATGGTTATGAGCAGAATCACCGGAGTCGGTGTAACCAGCCCCGAGGATGCCCTAAGATTGGCATGTTCCGGACCCACATTGAGGGCTACCGGTGTTGAAAAAGACCTAAGAACTGGAATGTACGAGTATGATCCATTTGAATTTGATGTAATCACTGAAGATGATGGAGATGTGAAATCTCAACTACTGACCAGGGTTTTCGAAAACTTCGAATCAATAAAAATCATTCAACAAGCAATCCGAAACTTACCCGACGGTCCAATAACAAACAGGAGTTGGGAAATGCAAGACACGCCCATAACCAAAAGTTATATTGAAGTACCACGTGGAACACTTTACCATTCTTATGCCCTAGAAGATGGTAGAGTAAGAAACTGCGTTATCCGGACTCCTTCCATGGCCAATATTGGAGCTATGCAGTATTCTGCAATTGGTCATCATATTACAGATGCTCAACTTTGTATAGTTCAGTGCGACCCTTGTTTCACATGTACTGATCGGGCAATTCAAATTATCAAGAGATGAGGAGAATAAACCATGGAACTTACATATCCTTTAATAGCAGTACTCGGAACCTTGGCAACATCTTTCATAGTGAGCCTCTTCTTGCCAGGGATTGAAAGAAAATTCATCCACGCCCGGATCCAACAAAGAGTAGGTCCACCAATTACCAGTCCAGGGATCATGGCACCAATCAAATTCTTCTTTAAACAAACTATAAATCCAGAATCTCCAATGCCTAAATTGTACAATGCCCTTCCCTTAATCAGTTTAATCATAATCATAATCCTTCTGTTGCTGTTAATTCCTCAGATGTACTTTTTAGGAGCACTGACCAGCATCATTGCAGTCATAGGATTACTGAAAGTTGAAGAAATAATGTATATGTTCATGGGTAGTCTGTCTAAATCCGTACTCTCAGTACGTATGCCATTCCCCGATATAGTAAAAGGAGCAGAACATCCCAACACTCCCCGAACATTTTTCGAGGAATTAAGCAGTCTCCGGGCATTCAGACTCATTGCTTTTGGATCATTTCCAATATACATTGCACTTTTCGTGGTAGTTGCCATGACTGGCAGTATTTATCTAAAGGATATCGTAGCCTACCAGCANACCAACGGGCCCATACTATTCACATTAGCCGGAGTTATGGGAGCAATNGTATTTTTCATCGGATACATGATCCTCCTCAACGAGTACCCATTCGCCATCTTGAAGGGCAAACCCGATGTTGTGGAAGGACCTTACCTAGAATACGCTGCAAAATACCGGGCATACGTCTACATCACCCGAGGATTCCTCATGTTCACACTGGCCACATTATTTGCCACCCTATTTTTGGGAATAGCCCCTAACATATTAAACCCCAATTTCATAATCACATTGGTTGTGGCTCTCCTCTTCCCAATGTTCATGGCGGCAATGAGTGCATTTTCCCCAATATTCACTTACAAACAGTTTTACCCTACAGTTGCCGGTGTATCTATAGTGGGTGTTCTGGCAATAGTAGCAGCTCTACTTTAATGGATTTTAAAAAAAAGTAGTAGATATGATGGTGATCAAATGAAAATTGTGATACGNCCCCTACATATAATGAGTTTAGGGGGTTATATTGTTGAAACCGAGTTTCCTTACAGGAATGTTATCGTGGTAAACCCCACAGAGGAACCAATAAAATTAGAAGTTCCGGTATTCACTGAAGACTGGATTGAAGAACAGAGTAAATTAGGACTGGAACTCATTCCACTAACTGAGGAAGATAATTATCTAAGCAATTTCCGCAAAGCCAAAGCCAAATTAGATAAATTAAAGGCTGAAAAAGATGTTTAGATAGTTATTAGTTTATTTTAGAAAAACTCTACCCGCTTATCTTTAATATCCTATTTGACGACTAACCCTTAATGCAAGGGCTGCTGTTAAAAGAATTGTTGGCAAACCCTGAGATTTGGGGGCCAGAGACAAATCAGCAACCCACAACCCCTCAGGCAANCAAGATGGTTTCATNTCAGGCACATCTTTTTTTCCAAGGGGCACTGTGCCACCAAGATGCCCCCCATTATGAACTCCCCTAACAAAAGGACCAGAAACACCAGCGCCTTCCATAACTTCCTTGGCCTGTTTTATTGCAATATGCAGCCGATCATGGTCGTGTTCAGTGAGTGACTTTCTAATTTTACCATCAGCACAAACCTTACCTTTTTCTGTATCAGCTAATTTTACCATTAAACCAACCCTGTCTTCTATTTTAACATTCCTCCAGGGCTTATGGAAAAAATGAGATAAAATATCAGGATATGGGGAGAGAATATAATCTTTATGTGAGGTATACCATGCCATGGGTGGTTCTTCAATCTGCCGCGCACCAGGTAAAACTCCACCTAAAGTTAAAACAATATCTGCCCATAAATTATCCTCTGCTTTTAGTCCAGAGTTTTTAAGTATCTGGGCAGTTCCAATAGCTCCAGCCGAGAGAATAATCACATCAGCCATATATCTTGTTTTCCTACCACCTGATTGTACTATAACTCCAGTTGCTTTTCTATCCTCTAAAATTACTTTGATAACTGGAGATCTGCATTTAAGAACTGCACCTTTCTGGACTGCTTCTTTAAGGAATTTAGTAGAATCCCAACGCGCCCCACGATCACAACCCAACTCACATAGGCCACAAAATTGGCAACGACTAATTTTAACAGCTTTAGGTNTTGGTTGGGGGTTCAAACCCATATTTTCGGCTGATCGATACATTTTTCGTGTCACAGGCCTCCAAACGTCCATAGGAATGGGTTTTGGGTCAATTTCATCTAATAATTCATCATATTCTCTAGTTAAATCCAATCCTATCTCTTTTAAACCTCGATCTGCTCTCACCAGATTCCCACAAGATAACACTGTGGAACCACCAGTTGTAAGTCCCCTTACCAGTATTAGTTCCGGGGATGATTGTTGCATGTTCATTGGTGGGAAAAAATGTTTAAAAGTTTTTCCACCTCCAAGAAGTCCGAAACGGCGAAGAGGTTCAGCCCAGGATAAGTGTCGGGTGAATGGTTTGAAAGGGGATCCAGCTTCCAATATTAATACTTCAAAACCACTAGATTGAAGTTCACGCGCTGCAGTAGCCCCTCCAGCACCACTACCCACAACTATGGCTTTCATTTAGCATCATCCTCAAATTGGATTGATGCCATACAACAGGAAGCCCCATCTGTCATACGTTCAGTGAAATTCATTTTAATATGTGGGTTTAATCCCTGCACTACACCTTCATCAGCACCACTTAGAACCTTACAAGTATCACTGGTGTAATATTTAGATAAACTACAGTGATTAACCACCAGGAACATGCCATTTTCATATTCTTTTACACGGAACTCTATTCCCAACACTTTATACAGTATCTTGGCAGCAGTGATCAGATCTTCTAAGCTATTTCCCACTCCCAAAAGTTTCCTGAATTTCTTTCCCAATAACAAACCTTCATTAAACATGGTTTTGTACCCTAGTTCCATTGCATGTTCATGACCTAAAGCTTTGATCAACTCTTCCGTCTTTTCATTATGTATGATGGCCATATCTCTTCTTCTTTCCTCAATATTCCCGGTTAAAACTATGGCTGATGCTTTGTCACATTTTGCATCAGAATTTTCTGAATCATCTACTAACTTATCCAAGCCGGAAATGGTGTATTTAGCCAATTCATCTAACCCTTTCTTTTGAAACTTTTTTGGCGTCCACCAAGATAAAAACCGTAATTTAAATCCCATCATCTGCCTCCTCATGGCCAAAATGTAAAATAAGGTTTTCTGGCTTTTTAAGGTAGTTATTGGGATTTTTAATGTAAATTGAATCAATCACATTCTGATAACGTTTGGTTATGATCTTTCTTTTAAGTTTCATATTAGCAGTTAACTCCCCTCCATTAATGGAAAGATCATCAGAAAGAATAACCCATTTTTTAACTTGTTCAGGGTGTGAAAGATGATTGTTAAATTCATTGATGCTCTTAGATATTTTTTCAGGGTTGTAATCACTATCTGCCCATAAAAGACTACTTAAGTAAGGTTTACCTTCGCCCACCAGCATCACTTCATTAACACCAGGAGTATCACGCAGCAAAGCCTCTATACGGAGGGGATCAATACTTTTACCATATGAATTGATTATTAGTTCTTTTTTCCTACCAGTAATTACCAAGCTCCCTTCAGANGTTAAATATCCAAGATCACCAGTTTTCAGCCACCCATCCTCCATGGGTGGGTTGGAATCTGTTTTGAAGTAACCTNGAGTTACTTGGGGTCCTTTTACCAATATTTCTCCATCTTCATCTGTCCTTATCTTGGTTTCAGGGAGAGGTTCACCAACAGTACCTATCTTGTTTTTCCCTTTACGATTAAGGGTTACCAGAGGTGCTTCAGTCAATCCATANGCGTTATGGATCTCTATCCCAAAATCATGGTAATCATTGATCATTTGGGAGCTTGAGGTGGCAGAGCCTACAATAAGTTGTGCACAATGGTTAAGCCCGGCTTTTCTAAGGAATGAACGCTTTATTAATGGTTTTAGTATTGTTTTTAATATTCCCTCTTTCATGTGGAGACAATGACCACCCCAAAACGAACTTTTCAATATTTTCCATAATTTTTCATAGAAACGGGGTACTGAGAAGAAAATAGTGGGTTTGACTTTAGGCAGAGATATTGCCAGATCATGAAAATTTTCTAAAAAGTAGATTTTTATGGATGCCGGCGCATAATATGGGGAAAATGTACCTAAAATTCCTTCAACCACATGATTCATAGGTAAAAATGATAAATATCTAACATCACTATTCCGGTCCTTCCATGGGGGTAATGATGCCATACTTTCAGCCATCCAGACTAGATGATGATGGTTAAAGCTAACTCCCTTGGGTTTGCCAGTGGTGCCAGAAGTGTAACGGATGGTGGCCAATTCATTGAATTCAACTGGAGCTTGGATATTTTCCGGGTTAATTTTAGAGTTTTTCCCATTTTCCAGGAATTTTTGCCAAGGAAGAACTGTTTCTGGAATCTTTTGATCTTCTCTGCAGAATGAAATCATCTCTAGTTCAAGATCAAGCTCATTTAAACGTTTCATCAAGTGAGAAGATCCAATAAACAATACTTTAGCTTGACATGCCTTTAGAATATTTTCTATTTCAACAGGAGGACTGGTGTAATAAAGGGGAACACTAACTGCTCCTAAAAGTCCTACTGCCACTTCCACTGTTAGGTAACGGGTGCTGTTAAAACCTACAATGGCCACACGATCTCCTTTTTCCAATTTCATTACTTTAAGAGAGTTTAAAGCAGCAATAATGTCGTTTTCAAGTCTGTCAACGGGTTTATTCCGGGGTTTACCATCAATCACATCATAATATTTCACGGGATAGCTTCGGCTTTTCAGACGATATAAAACTTGTTCGTGTACTGTGCGTTCTGAACGGTGAAAAAACCCATGATAAACAGCAAAATTTAGTAAATTTGGCAAGTATTCCTTCCAATCCAGCGGGCATGGTTGCCAATATTCTCTAATATTATCTTGATTAAAAACACGATTCTCATCCAAATATGGTGCCAGAGTAATTAGAATATTAAAAATACCTCTAGTATTATCTTTACGCGCAAATGATGATAATTTTCTAACTATTAATGAGATAGGGATAAAAATTGGGTGGGGAAGTTTGACATCGAGCTCAGTTATGGCCCATTTATGCACTTCTTCCAATAACTCTCGGATGTTGGGAAGATTAGAGTGGGGAGTAGTTAGATGAAAAGTTTTCCCACTAACTTGTGGATTGAAGGTTAAATTAGACACTGCACTAGCAACATAATCCACAGGAACCATATTCATAATTAAGGAGGGGCTTGTAGGTATTAAACGGAGTTTTCCAGTTAGATAAAGTCTTAATAAGGCATAAATTGTATTAAACGTTTTTATTTCACCTGTTTTAGAATCTCCGACTATCATTCCCGGCCTGAAAATAACAAAAGGCAAACCTGATTCTCGAACAGTTTGCTCAGCCTCATATTTGCTCTCTTCGTAGTTACTCCAAAAACCATCTTTTCCACTTAGTTCGTCTTCTCTTATTATTCCATCTCGTTTTCCAGCAACATAAGCGGTTGATATATGGGAAAATCCTTCAAAATGGCTATTTTTCGTAGCTTGATGTGCAATTTTTATCAAGTTACGTGTTCCTTGTAAGTTGGTCTTGCGAAGTTCTTCTAAGGGGGTGTGTAGACGAAGATCAGCTGCAGTGTGGATGATGTGACTTAAGTTTGAAACTACTTTTTTGAAATCATCTTCATTCAATCCAAGATTTTTTTTAGTAATATCTCCGGGCAGTACTTCTACTTTATCTTGCAGTGATTCTATAAGTTCGGGCCAGTCATACCATGCTCGCTTCAAACGCTCTAGAGCGTTGGATTTATTTTTTGCACGGATAATAGTGATTATCTTAATTTCAGGTTTGGAGATTAATTGACGAGCTATTTGTGTACCTAAAAATCCATTTGCTCCTGTGAGTAATACTCGTTTCATTCAATCACCAAATTTTCCTTGAATAAATGATTCTAAAAGTAAAATATGGCCTATGATTGTTATTTTCATAATTTTATCTTCATTTTTTCTAATAATAATATTCCATCTTCGATTATTAAGTTCTATAACATCAGCATGCCTTTTGTTTGTAGAAACTTGCCAAGTATGATCCGGTTCTTTTGAGATAGACTTAACTGTTCTTGGAACCCTTTCTTCAAAACATCTTTCTGCAAATTATTATTTCCTAAAAGTAAACGTACCTTTTCTTGAATATCTTCCCATATGTTGGGGGCATCGTGGCTTATAAAGTAGTCTTGGTATAGGTTGAGGTCATGGTACAGTGAAGTGAGTCTGGGATCATGACCCACTGCTATCTGGGGAACACCGGCACTAAGGGATAAAACTGCAGAATGGTAACGGGAGGTAAGCAATAAATCCAGTTTGCAAAGTATAGAAGTCATCTGCGAAGCATTGTATTTTCTGGAGGAAAAAACTCTGCAATGATCCTTATTTTTCATATTTCGATGAATTTCTTCAGCTAGGGGTTGATCCAGTTCTTCCATACATATAAGGGCAACATTTTTTCCATATTCTCCTATTATCTGGTCTGCTATCTTACTCCAACCTTTAATCAGCTTTTCACGAATTTTCATCCGATTATTTGAGCGTGAGAAATAATACGGCCATTTGTAAAGGTTTTCTTTCCTTCCCCATGGACGGATTACCACTGGCCAGAGAGAAAAATCAACCATAGATAAGCCTACAATTCCATTATCTTCAACTTCCGGCCATATTTTTTCCATCAAATTTTGGTCATCAGGTTCTATTTGGAAGTTGAAAGCACAATCTGCAGTAGATGTGATTGGACTGGTTACTCCAATATTTTTAAGTCTTCTAGCAGCGTGTTTAGTTCGAGTAATTATTAGATCAGTTTTACTGGCTTCCTTTCTAACAAGCCAATTATTGAAGCGAGATAATTTCCCTGCATCTACAGCATAAGCAATGCAGGGTTTTTTTTGTTTATATGCACTATGGGTAGCCCAAAGGAATGCCCAGAGAAGTGCAGAAGTCCAAGTGTCCATGTAACAGCTTCCTTCAACCAGCAGTACCAAGTCATGTTTTTTTACGAGGCGGTTAATGGAAATGAAGAAGACTGCGGGAATAGGTGCGATGTGCAACTGTTTATCTTCTTTTAGATAACGGNGCAGNTTTTCTTGGTTGAGGGTGGGAACTGTGATNTCTACTTGTGGGCCCAGTATGCTCTGAATATCCTCAATTATAGAAAGTAATCTGGCTTCAGATCCAGTGTTGTTGGCACCATTGTATCCCACCAGCAGAACTTTAAGNTGTTGGTTGTTAGTTTCACTCATCTTTAATTCCTATGGATTTTTTTCTTCTCCNGGTCCCAAATCTCTCATCATAAAGAAGATTACCTTCAAAAGGATTCCAGTCAAAGCTTTGGTTAAAAANCCTATCTGGACGGGATAATAGTATTCCTTACCTGAGTAGAAATTGTAATCTGCAGGCAGATACTCATTCGCATTCTGGGATATAGTTTGGACTATACGAAAACCCATGTAATCTTTTAAACCAACACTTTGCTTTTTTTTGTTTGGTGTTTTAAGGGATTTATCAAAGTCATGTGCTGATTTTTCCAAGTTTTTGGTATTTTTTTTATTTAAACCATTGGTGGGTGGCCATGGAGCTTTGGTTAGGTCACATTTACCAGCAACTTTGTATCCCCATGATTCGACCACTGTTTCCATGTAGTTTAGGGTTTCTTTACTTCCCATGCCTCCAGTTGTGCATAGCAGCATGGCTTTTTTGCCATGATATTCTGGNCGATGGCAGAGGTATGCTAATCTNTCAATATAGTTTTTTAGGAGTGCACTGACTGTCAATACGTATACTGGGGATCCTATCACTAGGCCGTCAGCTTCAAGCATTTTTTCTTGTATGATTTCACGGTCATCTTTTAATGGGCAGAATTCAATTCCATTGGGCACACAGTTAAAGCATCCTCTGCAGGGTTCAAGATTAGCATCTTTGAGGAAAAGGTATTCGAATTTGTAGTTTCCTTTCTTTTTCATTTCTTTTTCTAGTTGACGAGCGGCTTGGTAAGTGTTTCCCTTTTTTCGGGGGCTTCCTATTATGGTTAAAATTTTCATATTCTCAACTTTTGGCCTTTTTTTTTTTATTTGTTTTTGATTTTAATGAGTTTTAGGAAGAATTCATTGTGGTCGGCCATTTTATCCAGGGCCAGTTCCATGAATGAATCGAAGTCTTCATCGTACCTGAGGATGTAGTATTCAAAGAACAGGTAGATAGCGAATGAGAAATATTCTTGGGCTAGTATTTTTGGGTTTAAGGGTTTGATCATCTTTTGGTCTATCATCATCTGGAAAGTTTCCTCCCAGATTTTCAGTGGGGTTTCTAAAAGTTCTTTTTTGAAAAATTCCCTTATTTTTTCGTTGCGATATGTTTCAATGGATACTAGACGCCATATTTTCTCCATTTTAGGGGTGCTTATTTGTTCAAGGTACATTCGGGTTCCTTGTTGTAAATAAATTTCAGGGTCTTCAGGGTACGGTTCCATTACTTGTGTTCCCTTTTCCTCAGAAATCTCACCGCCATGGAGTTCTAACATGAAATATTCCATTATAGCATCTAAAATGGCTTCTTTATTTTTATAATGATTGTAAATCGAACTTTCACGTATTCCCACTTCTCGAGCTATTTCTCTCACAGAAACAGCGTTGAAACCCTTCTCTGAGAATAGATCAAGGGCCACATCAAAGATTTTTTCTTTAGTTGTTTTCGATTTTTCATCAGTTTTTTTACTATTCATGGCAGTGCACCGATTTTTAACTAACGTTCGGTAATAGTCCACTAGGCTAACTTAATTTTTAAATTGTACATTTGTGTACATTAAAAGTGGGTTTTTAACTAACGTTCGTTCGCTAGATAAAAGTATACTATCATTGTTTATAAAACTAACGTTCGTTCGCTAATATATTACTGAAACATAACCTACGTATTATATATGATTTGTAATTTAATTAGTATTACAATGGAGGTTACAAATATGACCAGAATAGCAATGACAATACCCCAAAAGCTTTTAAATGACTTCGATGAATGTTTAAAGAAGAATGGGTTTACATCTAGAACTAATGGAATACATGAAGCAATGTATGAATATATGGAGCGACTTAAATAGGTTTTCCAACATTTTTTTATTTCACTAGTGATAAGGCCAGTTGGTTCAGACACTTTCTCTGTAGACTCTAGAATTATTTTACTACGAACACAACAACCAATCATATCTTGCAAGCTTTTTATCATTTCCTTCATGGATGGATCAGTTTATTTACTTATATGTCGATAGATGGATATGTAGATGGATGAATAGAAGGATAATTCAATACAATTCGGCACGAAGGACTTCATTAACGGTATCTTTCAGTGATCTTAAATAACTATCGTTGAATGCATTTCTTATTCCATTATTTGATGAAACAATTTCATTATGCGCTGTATTACAATTGATGTATCTATTATCATGTCTGTCACAGAAATTTGGATCATCTGCGAAACATCCTCCCCCATGTACTAAACAATTTCTATGGCGGTACCATATAGGAATAAGTTGATGAACAAGGCCTTGATTCAAGTTATGTGAATATAAGTTTTCAGGAAGGCCTGCAGAATTGAACACAGTTCTAATGAGCTCAAAAACTAATTCCTGGGCATGTTTAATTTCCAATCTATTATTGTCACTGATAATGTTACCTTTCCAGTCTTTTCCGGGTCTTCCATTCCAATCTACTCTTGGATTACCTTTAAATCCTTTGCTGAGAGCGATAGTTTCGAGAAGGTTCCATAAACGGAAATAAAGAATTTCGATGTTTTTTTCCTTTCGAGCATCATTATATAATGCTAAATATAATTGCAGAACTTCATTATTCTTCAAATTATTCATGCAGCGTTTTATGTAGTCTTGATCTTCACCAGCGATCAATCCGCCAACTAAATTGCCAGTATATGTTTGATCGTAAATTTTATAATAAGTTGAATTACTTGGATCAAGTAATAAACTGCCATACATAGACGGATATCCATCTCTAAGTACTGCTAATAAATCACAAAGCATTTGGCCTTCTTTTTCTATTATTTCGCCGACAATATCAATGTTATCAGCATTTATTATTGGAAAATGAATTACAACAGTCGGTTGATTATTTTTGCACCTTGATAAAGTTTCTGCAGTGTGTTCTAATATATTTAAACCCATATGTGTCAAAAAATCCTGCAATGAGTCTAATTTGTCATTACATTCCAAGCCTCTCCAAGGAATAATTTCGCAATGTTCTAATATCATTTTTTCCGTAATTAAACAGTCTTTAATAAAAACAAAAGCCTGATATGTATTAGAACCATTACCTATGCCTTCAATGTGATTTGTCATGTTTTACCCATCTTACATAAATTTAATTAAATCTTAGATAGCTTAACAAACTCAGTATCATTTAAAACAGGTTCCATACCCTTAAGAGAAACTTCTTCCTTTAAGTTAGCATACCTAAGAGCTCCCGGAGTAGGTTCAGCCCAGTAAGGTTCTTTTAACTCGTAAACCCGCAGGATCCAGATGTAAGCAGTTTTACCAGTCATGTAGTTTTTCACATGATCTCTGGTCCAGATGTAATGTTTAGGTGATGGAATCCTGGAAACAAGTTTCTCCACAATCTCTTCCAATGTTGCGAAGTATTTAATGAGAACTTTATCCCCTTTCTTATCTGGCAGAGAGTTTGACTGGACAAAGTCCTGATATTCGCCCTGAAAACTTTCCAAATAATCATCCTTCAGAGCATAACTCACAGTGGGATACAATAGAAACTCGGTAACGTTAGTCTTATAGTTTCTGATTAGTATAGTCTGTTTTCTTTGACCTAATGCTTCGATGGTTGCGTTCCATTCTTTAAGGCATTTGTGTGTTGATTTCATTTATTTTCCCCCTTTAAGCAGAAGCCCACTCTTCACAAACACGGTTAGCTTGTTCCAGGACAGTTTTAACTGCTAACTTTTGTTTGTCTGGTGGATAATCATATTTCTTTAGTATCCTCTTCACTGCTACCCTCATTTTTGCTTGCACGCTTTCCCTTAGTGTCCAGTCAATGGTTATATTGCTCTTGATAGCTTTAACTAATTCCATAGCTATCTCTCTTAATACATCATCACCTAAAACCTGCACTGCACTGTCATTTACACCAAGGGCATCATAAAACGCGAGTTCATATTCAGTTAGTCCCAGATCTTCGCCACGGTTTTGTGCTTCCCTCATTTTCTTAGCAAGATCTATAAGTTCCTCGATAACTGCCACAGCTTCAATGTTACGGTTATGGTATCTATTGATGGTTTTTTCCAGCATATCTGTAAATGAACGTGCTTCAATAACATTTTTACGAGAAATACTTCTGATTTCATCATTCAAAAGACGTTTAAGCAGTTCAGCAGCAGTATTCTTATGTTCCAAATCTTTCACTTCCATAAGAAACTCATCAGATAAGATGGATATATCGGGTTTTTT
>JGI24710J26742_10001487_pt1 | contig 21524 bp, 17 predicted proteins | sample BioPla2DNA2_FD_26742 | JGI IMG/M metagenome (IMG submission 26742) | reverse complement strand
AACAAACTTCCAAACAAAAGAAGACATGATAAGAAAAGTGGCAACTATGAACATCAACGATGTTCTAACAGAATTAGCCAAACCGCTAAAAACTGAAGATGGAGAATATGTCTTAGTTTGGGATCCCAGTTTTTTTGAAGCCTTCCCGTACAAAGTTAATACAAAGGATCTATCCAAAAAATTAAGAGTGCCGCGAAGAAACTATAAAACGTATGGCTCTGCTCGTAAACCAACTCAAGATTTAATGCAACCTAAAGGTTCCAGTCGCCAAAACACCCAAAACCGACCTTTCGGTTTTCCCACAGGTAATATAATCTTTGGAGGAAAAAAAGAACACTTTGGCGGCTGGGAAGATGATGATGACTTTGTCTTCTTAGACGAGCTTGACAAAACTCAACTCTCAACCTATGAACCAATAATAACCTCAAGTGTCTCTAATAAAAAACAAGAACAAGCTAAAGAACAATCGAAAGATGCTGTAGTTATCTTGCCCAACTTTTTAAAGTCCCCTAAAAATTATTCCTTAGGAATAGAAGAAATGAATATCACTTTTAACAATCCTTATATTTCATCTACAGACACTACCAGCAGCACACTTTCCGACTATGAATATATCGATACGCAGTATCCTGGCGGCGGACATAAAAAGATGAACTATATTTTTGAGCAATTTCCAACCAGAGAAAAGATAAAAAATACTATAGCTCTCACCGAAGAAGAAAGAAAACTGTTCATGTATTATGTTACTCTCGCAGGAATTCAGGTTCCTACTCCTGCTGAAAGAAGCGGCCTAGAAAAAAGACGAGCTATGTCCAAAAAAGAGTCCATGTCCTACTTTCAAGAGAAAGGACAAAGCAAAAGCATGGGGTCCAGCTATATTTTGCAAAGGGACAATCCGCTGTTAAAAAAAGAAGCCCGTGAAAAATACGGAAAGGTTCTCTCAGCAACAATGGATGAAGTCCTTGCAGCCAGCGATGATATCTTTAATGCAACTATAGCCGTGAATAAAATTTCAAACAAGCTCAAAGAATGCGTAAAAGATTACTCACCCTTAGATGCCTTCTGAATTTAAAGCCTAGTTACAGTGATAAAACAAAAAAAATCCGGATTTGACAAAATGCAGCACCTTGTGAGCTGCATTTTTATTGTTCTTTTGGCCTTTTCGATCAATTACTTGACAGATGCTGACAGGGACATTGAAGATCTCTGGTTCAAACTTAGGTTTTACACACACAAAGAAGGCTCTTGGCTAAGCTTTCTTAGCCCGCTAATGCCTCTGAGCAAAGCTTCTGAAGACTTGGTTTGTGTAAAGATCGACGATGAGACAGCTCTAGCACTCCCAGATATCCTGAAAGATAAACCGGATCTCTTAGCAACAGCTCTTATAAACCTTGAGAGATATGAAGTGTCATTGCCTGTAATGGATATATATTTCCCTAGTATAAATGCTGAATACTCAACCTATACGGAACTCTTTCACCAAAGTTTCAGACTGTATAAAGATCCCAGAGTCATAGTCAGAGCTTCAAGAAGAGACGATAAAACTCTATTGCCCCCCTATCCAGCCCTAGCAAAACTGACAACTCAAGCTCCATATTTTTTCAAAAACTTTGAAGATAAGGCAGTTAGAGCCTCCTCCCTTGTTTTCCACTCAGCAAACGGCGATGACATGCCCGCAATGCCAACTCTTATTTATGCTCACCAAAAAAACATACCGACTGATGACATTCTATTTGAAAAAGATAAAATGAACTTTGAAATTAACGGAAAAAAAGCCTATATTCCCTTAATTGACAATGAGTTCATGCTTCTAAACTATAATGTTTTGCCCAAAGACTTCCAAACCTATTCATTTTTACAGCTTTATTTTGGGCAAATTCCCCAAGAAGCTCTCAAGGGCAAAACTGTCATAATATCTCATAGTCACAGTATGGATACAGAAGATTATTACGTGCCTGCTCTTGGCAATGTAAAATCTGACTATCTCTTGGCTCTTACTCTAAACAACCTTTTTAACAGTGACTGGCTCAAACCTCCAAACAAATATCTAACCGCTTTTCTTACAATTCTCCTTCCATTTTTACTTATATACTTCTATTTTCCGAAAACTTCGATCACAAAAACAGTCATTTTCTCACTGCTCTTTGTTGCAGCTTTCCTTGCCCTCTCTTTTATAGCTACGATATACTTGCAAGCTCCCATTCAAGCCGCAATGCCCATATTTTCAATTATATTTTCGGCAATCTATGCAATCACAGTCAGATACTATACTGAAGCAAGTGAGAAGAACAAAATTAAAGAAGCTTTTCAGCACTACATAAGCCCAGCGGTAGTAAATGAAATTTTGAAAAATCCTTCTAAGCTAAATTTGCACGGAGAAGAGCGTGAAGTTTCTATATTTTTCTCTGATATTGAGGGCTTTACCGCCATATCCGAACATCTGACTCCTCTTGAAGTTGTTGCGCTTCTCAACGAATATTTGACAGAAATGACTGAAATAGTTCTTAAACATAACGGTCTATTAGACAAATATGAAGGTGACGCTATAATGGCTATTTTCGGTGCTCCGATCGACCAATGGGATCACCCCATGAAAGCCTGTTTGTGTGCATTAGAAAACCAAAGAGCTGCAGAAAAGCTTTCCGCCCGCTGGAAACAAGAAGGCAAACCGGAAGTAAAAGTCAGGATAGGAATAAACACAGGCATGGCGGTTGTAGGCAACATGGGCTCCACCATGCGCTTTGACTATACTGTTGTAGGAGATGCTGTAAACGTTGCCGCAAGACTTGAGACAGCGAACAAGATATTCAACACAAAAATCCTTGTCTCTGAAACAACTGCACTAGCTGTAGACTCAGGAATTGTAAGCCGTAAGATCGGCAGCTTCCGCCTTCTTGGCAAAAATGAACCCACAACTGTTTATGAACTCCTCATAGAAAAAGACTCACAGGATGCTCAAGCTCTTGGTAAAGCCTTGAGAGCTAAAGAAGTCTATGAAAAAGCCTTGTTTTGCTATATGCAAAGAGAATTCGAAGAAAGCAAAAGCATATTGGAAAACTATGTAAAAGAAAATACAGACGATTCTTTGGCTGCTTTTTTGCTTGAAAGAGCGACAGGCTATGCTCTTGTTCCGCCTCCTCCTGACTGGACAGGTCTTATAATTCAAGTCTTTAAATAATTCTATTGAGTCTTTTTATTCCAACTCCAAAGTTTACAATTCCATTGAAGTCCGGTATCATTCAGAAAGATAGATAACACCTAGCTATAGGAGAACTAACACAGTGTGGATTTTTAAGAAAATATTTTATTTGATGTTTCTGCCATTAGTAGCAGTTATCGGTATGATGACATTTGCTTTCCCTGAAGAAATGCGTGAATTCAAAAAAGATTTAGTTGATTTGCCGGCAAAGAAGACCTTGATGAAACTAGGTTTAGTGGTCTTTATTTTCGCTACAGTCCATCTGATTAACATTTTCGACTCAAAAGAAACATTTGTCAGACTCCCCTTCCGCTGCTCTAAAGACTAAAACGAATAAACACTAAATAAAAAAAACAGGCTTGGAATTTCCAAGCCTGTTTTTTAATTTGTTATTTGTTATTCTGCTCTGTAGGGCTTAATTTTCTTTTCAGTATAACTTGTGCCAAAAAGCCTGTTGCCTTCGGTAAACATCAAACTATAGAAAACTATGTCAGCTGAAGGTTTTACAAGTTTGCCATCAATCAGGTGTTTTTCATAATCTCTCTTGCGTGTCTTAGAGAAATCTAACCACAAACCAGTAAGATCCTTGTTCTTTATTACTTCCAGAGCTTGCGCCGGATTGGAATATTTTCTCTCAAATGTTGTCGTATAAGGAGCAATATCCGGTCCAGGATTGCCGCAGTAACAATACGCATCGCTTGTAAAACGGAAATGAACGATTATATCCTTAAGAAAATCGCCTTCATAGTTGCCTGAAGTCAAAAATTTGGAGATATTAGCTCTATCGCCGGAGAAAATTACTGTATAAGCAAAGTTCTTAGTCAATATGTAATTTCTCTCGACTTTGTGAACATAAAGCACTTTACCATTTTTCCAAGTATTTATTAATTTTTCCAAAGTATTGAGCTCTCGCTTCAAGCGCTCTTCGTTTTTGCCTGTCATATTTACATAGCCATAAACCGCTGCCTGTACAGAAACTGCCGTCAAAAGCATCAGAGAAATCAACATCATTACTCTTAAATATTTAGACATTCCATCCTCCTAATTCGCAGAACTCTATTTTTTTTACTATCTTAGAACAATATTTAAAGCTCTCAAGCCTGAGGCTCTTGTTCTGGTGTTGCTTCAACGTCTTCAGATTGCATTTCAATCTGTTCTGATTCCTCATCAGAGGCACTCGCTCTTCCTGGAGCAGAACCATACTGATTCTCTTCATCTTTGCCTGGCATGAAAAACACATACAGAGCAAAAATCCATCCTATACAGCAAACAAAAAAAGCAAGTTGCCAATAGCCAGAGAGATTCAAATCATGAAGTCTTTTGGCCGTCAGCTTAATACTGGGAAGTATGAAAACACTATTTACTACAAAGCTTGCAAGATAGAATGTCACTAAAAGAATAAGCTTAAACATGCCAGAAGGAAGAACATTAAGAAGAGAAGAAGCAATTACAAACACAATATTAATAGCTACAGGTATTGCCATGCTCCACCAAAAATCAGCTACAGAAATTCTGCCATCATAGCCTTCTGTAAAAATACCCTTAATGCCTTTCTCTTTATTATAGCCATTTTTAAAGTATCTTAAAAAGGAATCTTTAACTTTAGTCTGCCAATCCACAAAAAAACCTCCCAATTTTTGGAATGAACCTCTAAAAAGACTCTTTTAAGGATAACATCTTTTTTAAAGAGAAAAAAGTTTTTTTTAACTCTTTCTACAAGAGAAACAAAATTTCACTAAAATGTTCTTAACAAAAGTTGGTGCTTATAATACAGCCAGCTTGAAAGGCAAAAGCAATGATGGTAAACTGAAGTTTAGATTCATTAAGCAGATAATTATGCAGAGACACGAGCTAAAAAACGCCGATATATACAGCGGATATAACCTTATAGGAAACTGTTCAACCTTTTCTTGGAAATGCCAATCTGAAACAGGTCTTCCTTGCCACTTCTCAATTGCTGGATTAAATTGCGAATATGACATGGAAGCTTTGCTGGTACGCAAAGATATTTATCTAAGAGCCGGCGAAAAAGAATATATAGCAAAGAATTTTCAAATAGAAGGCGTCTCAGACTTGGTTACAGGAACAGCTCAAAGCATTGAGCTGCTTTTCGAAAAATTTCCTGAAATGAAGTCTATGACAGACGGCGAAAAAGTTGTTATATCCAAGGAAACACAATCTGAAACTCTCAAAGCTCTTACTGGCATCATAGAAGCTATAAAGTTCTCAAAGTCCTTTGAATTATTAGATATCAAAGAAGCTGCTAAAAAAATAGTAAGCGACATACAAGAATCCGAAGGAGCCATACTCAATCTCATGGAACTTCGCAGCTTCTCCGGCTACCATCTCACACATAATTACAACGTCGGTATTTTGTCAGCCTACATAGGAAGCGCTCTCAAACTTCATGAAAAAGCGCTTTTGGAAGTTACTATTGGCGCCTTGCTTCATGATATGGGCAAATTAAAAATAGCTGATACCATCATTTCGAAAGACAGCAAACTTTCAGATGAAGAGTTTGAAGAGATGAAGCAGCATCCTCGTTACGGATACGAAATTTTCAAGGATAATCCAGACATACCTGCCGCCTCGAAAACTCTCATATTACAGCATCATGAAAAATATGATGGCTCAGGTTACCCTGAAAGCCTTAAGGATATAGAAATTTCCCTCTATGCTCAAATTTGCTCTCTTGCAGACGTATTTGACGCTTTGACCAGCGAAAGACCATACAGAGTCGCCAAAACACCATATGAAGCTGTCAGAATTCTAAACTCTATGGTAAACACAGCATTCTCTCCAGAAGTGCTGCAAGCTTTTATAAGAAAAACATCTCTCTACCCTCCAGGAAGCTTGGTAAGACTAAACGATGACTCAATAGCTCTAATTTTGAGAAACAACCAGACATCTCTTATTCGACCTGAAATCAAGCTTATAGCAGATAAAGCTGGACGCAGAATCAAAGAACGAAAAATATTTGATCTGGCAAAAGAAAACAAACTATATATTAAATCCTATGCAGTGCCTTCTGACCTCAACGTAACAATACGCTAGATTTTTAAGCTAGCTTAAAAAGCCTATCTGTGTCCAGCTGTAGATAATATTTTTTTATTGTGATAAAGAAACTTTTAGAAAAAAATACAGCGGCAGAATGCTATAATCCAATATAAATAAAAAAAATGGAACTTTCGCTGATCTCCCTATGTCTAAACATTTTGACAAGAATTTCGAACAGCTAGTTTTTGAGCACGAAAAAACTGTATACAGAATTTGCTACCGTTTTTTTAATAATCCTGAAGATGCAATGGATGCAGCTCAAGAAGTCTTTATTAGAGTCTATAAAAATCTGAAAACTTTCAGAGGCGACTCTTCGCTAAAAACATGGATCTACAGAATAGCTATGAACACTTGCATAAATTTGTCCTCCAGAGCCAAGAAAAAAAAAGCTGCTCTGACCAAGAACGCTTTGCTCTGGCTGAGTTCTTTCAGGCAAGAAACCCCGGAAGAAATTCTAATGGATAAAGCTCTTGAAGAGGCAAGAGCCAAAATAGCGGCCCAAGAGCTCTCAGCTCTCCCAGCTCGCTACTCGGCCCCTATAATTTTAAAGGATTTGGAAGACATGACTATAGAAGAAACAGCAGAAGCTTTAAATCTGCCGCAAGGAACCGTTAAATCCCGTCTCAACCGAGGCAGAAAAATGCTTGAATCAGCCGTACAAAGCAAGGTGAAACAAATTGAAAACAAAAAACATTTACAAACTGCAGGAACCTGAATATCCTGAGAACTTGCATGCCTCAATAATGCATGCAGTCAGGAATCATGAGCTCAAAGCATCCGAACTCCCTTCCGCCAAATCGTCGTTTTCACCTGCTTGGTGGTTTGCTTCTGGTGCCGTTGCAGCTTTATCAACAATCTTTTTACTTTCATTTCTTCAAACCTCCCCCTCTATAACTCCGCCTTCCCAAAACTCGCTCCAGTCAGCTATGATAGAGGAAGAACTGCCTCCAGTTTTGGAAAAATCTCCAGAGGAAGTCACCGAAGAAGAAGTAGCTGAATTCCTGAAACAATTAAAAGAATACAACAAACGACATCCAGCTAATCAAATACAAGAAATCAAAATACCCATCAAGGCGGTTATAGATAAATGATTAAAAAGTATATAACGGTTATTATTTATTTAGCCGTTTTCCCAATCCTTTTCCCCTTAAGTGCTCAAGCTGCTCCAGAACAGCTTTTCGGCACATCACTCATAGCAGACACGGTAGAAAAAGTTACCCCTGCCGTTGTTTCTATAGAATCTGTGTATTATGTAAAACGAGCTTCTTTTTCCGGAACAGGCGACCCTTTCTTCGACTCTATCTGGGGACACCTTTTTGAAGACGGATTTAGAGGCTATAACAACGTTATTCCCAAAAAGGGCAACGGCTCAGGCGTAATAATATCTCCTGACGGGCACTTGCTAACAAACGAGCATGTAATATCAGGAGCTGACGAGATAATCGTAAAACTGAATGATCGCTCGGTACATAAAGCCAAGCTCGTAGGGCAAGATTATAAATCTGATTTGGCTGTTTTAAAAATAGACGGCAATAAACCATTTCCGTATATCACAGCAGGAGACTCTTCTAAACTCCGCGTTGGCGACTGGGCCATAGCTATAGGCAATCCTTTTGGCCTCGGCATAACTGTCACCTCAGGCATAGTTTCCGCTATTCATAGAGACCTCACTGTCGGAGACGGAAAAAACTATACAAACTTGATACAAACTGACGCCTCTATCAATCCAGGCAACTCAGGCGGCCCTCTGATAAACGCCAAAGGCGAGCTAATAGGAATAAACTCCGCAATAATGCCAAACGGAAGAGGTATAGGCTTTGCCATACCTGTAAATCGCTCTGTAAGAATAGTCAAAGATTTACTGGAATACGGCAAGGTAAGAACGGCTACATCGCATCTGTCCGTACAGGATATAACAGAGGACTTGGCTCAATGGTTCAACGTTCCAAAGCGAGGAGTAATTATTTCCGGAGTAGAAAAAAACTCTTCCGCAAGCAAGGCAGGAATAGTTCCCGGAGACATAATTCTGGAAGTAAACTCAAGACCTGTAAACTCTGCAACAGAATTCAAAGCTATTATCAGTGATGAAAGTGTTGGAAGTTCGGCCAAATTGAAAATCTTGCGTAAAAACAAAGAACATAATTTTGTCATACTGCTTTCAGAATTTTCGCCAACCAGCCTTCTTGGCGTAGAAATAAGCAATATAACGCAAGAACTGATAGATAAATATAGCCTTTACACAAAAGCAGGTCTTGTTATTGAAAGCGTAGAACCTCTCTCACCTGCGGAAAAAGCAGGTTTAAAACCTGGAGATGTCATTTTAAATATAAACAACATTAGCATTCGCAGCAAAGAAGCTTATGAAAAAGCCTGTGAAAATCTAAAAAGTTCAGACAAAATTATCTTAAAGATTTTAAGAGGACGAAGATTCCACCTTCTGCTTCTGAAATTATAAAGCTGCTCTACGCCCCCACTCGCCTTATGCAACTTTAAGGCAGATCATTTTCTTTGACTCTTTAAATTATTCTCTACTAAACTATTATGCTTGTTTTTTTAAAATTAAGATTGTATATATAACTGGATACCTTTACTTTCTCGGGAGACAAAAATGCAATTATTGGACTATTTGAAGGAAAACATGGTTTTCCTCAACTTTGACGCTACAACAAAAGAAGCAGCCATAGAGCAATTCATATCTTTGATAGAAAACACAGGAGCAGTGAAAGAACCCGCGGTCCTCAAAGATGCACTTTTTGAGAGAGAAAAGCTCGGAACTACAGGTGTCGGTGACGGTTGTGCTATCCCTCACGCCCGCTCTGGTGCCATAAAAGATTTGACTGTAGCTTTTTTCAGATCTGAAAAAGGTTTCGATTTTAAAGCCATCGACAATGAGCCAGTACATATAGTTTTTCTGCTCTTGGCTCCCATTTCTTCCAGCGGTCCCTATCTTAAACTTTTGGCTAAGATATCCAAGCTTCTAAGAATGGAAGATTTCAGAGCGTCGCTTCTAAAAGCCAAGACCAAAAACGACATAATTCAGATCATTAAAGACAATGACTGAGCTTTTGTCTCCGGTTAAAAAAAAATCAATCTTAGCAATTTGTATTTGTTTATCTTTTTATCTGCCGCTTTTTTGCCATGCCAATGAACCAGTTTCTGACACTGAAACTCCTCAATTAACTGAAGCTCAAAAGCGTAAACAAAAGAAAAAAGAGGCCAGAGAACGCAAGCAAGAACAAGAATTGGCTCAACAAAAACAAGCTCAAACAGAGAAAAAACGTATTTTCTTCCCTGACATATACAGATGCCCTGAATGCGGTTATGAGCAGGATATTCCAGGAAAATGTCCTGATCACCCCTTTTCTGACCTTTTAAAAACCTTTGCTAAAACGCAAAATCCTTTAGAACCGACTGAACTGGATGGCAATGAGGATCTGATAGCAGATATTCCATTGTCCAATCTGACTTTCTACGGTCCAAAGCCAAGCAGCGCCTCTGATACGGCTTCCAAGCCAACAAAAAAACTATAGGAGACAACTTTGCTTAATAAGGCCTCTAGACAACTGATCTGCATGACATTGTTTTTTTCCTTCTTTGCCGCTATACCTTGTTTTTCCTTCGAACCTTATGAACAAGGCATAGTTAAAGCGAACTATGTCAATCTGCGTCTGGAACCTAAGTTCAACTCTCCCTTGATAGCCAAAAAACTGCGAGGGGAAACCTACAAAATAATCTTGTCTGAAGACAGTTGGTGCAAAATAAGGTTTGAAGATCAAACAGAAGGCTGGATTTTCAAAACTCTTGTTTCTCTTGTTACCCCCTCGCAAGAAGAATATACACCTGTCCAAGAAAAACCTGTACAAAAACAATCTGAGGTTGACCTGCCAGTAAAATCAAAACAGCTTCAGCAACAACCTTCTTCAAAAAATGAAACAGCTTCAGCCCGAAATCCATTACTGGAAGATACTACTATGACTCCTGCCAAACTGTACAACAATGCATTAGAAATGTTTGAAAAAGGCAGATATTCAGATGCGCTCGAGTTGAACAAAAAAGCCGCAGTTGATGCGCCCCAAAATGCTGATATTTACAACAACATGGGCGCTGCCGCATTCCACTTGGGAAAATATGAAGAAGCTCTTAAATACTGGAAAACAGCCTACTCGATCGACAAAAATTCTTCAGCGGTCGCAAACAATCTTGGAATAGCCAGCTACAGACTAAACCGCAACAATGATGCCATTGAATATTACAAACAAGCCATTGAAAAGGATCCTGATTTTGCAGATGCCTATTACAATCTTGCAGGAGCTTACGGCTTTATGGGAAAATATGATTTGGCAATAGAAAACTACAACAAATTCTTGTCCTTTTCTCCTGACAGCAAGTTAAGAAAAATAGCGGAATCTCGTATAGATTTTTGCAAACAACAAAGCAGACAAACCTTCACTAAATAATCGCTTCTTAACTCATTCGTCTTGCTCTTATCGTGTTTTTTGATAAGTTTTAATTATGTCATGGTTTGTAAAAAAAATTACTGACCTAGAAGAAACCTTTCAACAGCTGATTTCTATTGATATAAAAGAATCGGCTAAGGCGAAAGAACGTTTTGTTGCGTACATTTCATATGACATAATAGATTTTTTAATTCACTGTTTTAAGACAAATGATGATCAACGCATAAGACTGCTCATTTTGGATATCTTTGAGCAAGTTAAAGATATCCTTGACACAGAGGCTCTTGGCAAGATTATGCCTCTGATTTCTTATGAAGATCTTCTCATACGTAAAAGTTTTAAAAATATTTTGTCAGCGATCAACGATAATAATCTTGCGGCAGTTACAGCCTATTTGGCAAAAACCAAGAGCGAAGATGAAAAAAGCTTAATTCATGCAATAGTACAAGCTTCCGGAATTTTGGAGAAAATTCTTAGTCGCTGGAAAGAATACAACTCAAAAGAAAAAATTATTCACTTGGATGAAATAATCTTTTTCAAATCTGACGAAGTATACGCTATTTTCCAAGAAATAATAAAAGAAGAGACGCTAGAAGAAGTAAAAGAAGAAAAACGGGTTCTCCAAGTAAAGTTCCTGAAGTATTTGCCTCAAATACTAGACAAACGCTTCATGACAGAAACCATTCAGGCTTTTGATCTGATAGACACAACTTTGAGAGCCCCAATTTTTTCCAGCTTTAAAAAGTTTGGAAACGAATTTTACGACCTGCTTTTCGATAAGTTTCTTCTCAGAAACGAACAGCAAAAACATCTGATAATGAAATTGGTTGAACAGCTTGCTGATATTAATTCTTACCCCTATGTTTTTTCTTATTTACAAGAACCCAATCCCTCTGTAGCTCAAAGCGCCGCTAATATTATTTCCAGAATTGTACGTAACTACCGGGACGATGCTGACTCAAATAAAAACTTTGACATAAATGAGCCAGGCGAACTCGAAAATTTGCACTTTCTCACTCGCCCCATAGAAGAAAATCTCTCAAAACAAAACTTTACCGGAAGCAAACTTTTTACAGAATGTTTATTGATATTGGGACACTTCGATCGGGACATAATACTTCGTAACTTCGCAAAAATTTATCAGCATAACAAAACCTATTTAACAAGCTTTCTTTCAGGCTTGCCCATTGAAGAGCGAAAGCTTTTGCTAATAGAAGGAGCCAAATATCCGGATATATTAACAGTTGAAACTGTTCTGGAAATTTTAAGCGATCCCTCAGAAAAATATATAATAGACACCTTAAATACTATTATGTTGGATCACTTCAAATTCTTATCTAGAGATACTCAAAAGTCTTTTATAAATCTATTGCTTCAACCGAATCTCAGCAAATTTATTAAAGAAGTTCTCTACCACCAAGATACAGAACTCAGAGCTACAATCATCAATATACTTGCAGAATCTGACACTCAAACCGCACGCGATCTGATTAAGGAAAAACGGCAAGATGCGGCAACATCTGTCAGAGAAGCCATAGTAAAGGCCGTGATATCAGGCAAGTTTCCTGAAGACTACAGTTTGGAAACATCTTTGGCTATGATAACTGACCCTGCCCCCTCAGTCGCCGTTCCTCTACTCAAAGCCTTAGGAAAATCTGATCATCCTGAAATTATAATGAATGTCTCTCCGCTGCTCAATGCCGAAAATCCAGAAATAAAAACAGCGGCTAGCAGAGCAGTATTAGAGATTACCAAGCGAAAATATCTGGCCGGTTTTAATAAAATGCCGGAAGAAGCTAAACTCAAAGTCGGAATATATCTTGTCCATGCTCTGCCGGATTTTATGGAAGAAATAACCGAACAACTCACCTCCGCGGACTTGAATAAACGCGTTAAAGCCGCTCAAATACTTGAAGTTTTACATGAGTATATGACACCTGAGTTGAAAACCAACCTCATAGTCTCTATAAAAGACTCAGATCCCCGTGTCAGAGCAGTTGTAATAATGGGACTGGGGAAAATAGGCGGCCCCTCGGTCGCTGACTTATTGTCTTCATTTTTAGCTGATGAAGACAGTCGCGTAAGAGCAAACGCAGTAGAAGCTTTAGGAAACTTGGCCGACTATACTTATATTGAACGCATTTTACCCACCTTGGAAGACTCCAACAACCGTGTCAGGGCAAATGCTATAATAACCTTGCGAAAGTTGGGTTATACGGATATCTTCAAAGAAATAGCCGCTATGCTGACAGATCAGGATCCTTGGATGAGAGCTTCCGCTGTCTATGCGCTTGGAGAGCTGGGAGAACCTATTTATTTTCAAACTCTTCTGCAAGCAGCCAGAGATAAATCTCCCGATGTTCGAAGAAATGTGGTAAAAGCTTTAGGAAAGATTGTCGATCCTAATTTACTAGCGTTTTACATAAAACCTATGAGGATTGATCCTGATGAATCAGTACGCAACGAAGTAGATAATCTGCTTAAACCGAAAAAGAAAGCAAAATTGCAATGAAATGGTCTTTTAAAAGCAAAAGAAACCCAAAAGAAGCTCTGGCAGATCTCTCCAATCCCGATATTTCTGTTAGACGCTCTGCATACAACGAGCTTGCTAAATCTTCTAACGAAGACACCGATCAGCTTATTATTGAATCTTTGGCTCAATACGAAAGCTTGCTTCCGACAGTAACTCTTGCTTTGATAGGAATAGCAGGAAAAAGACAAATAAATGATGCCATCCCGCTTCTGATTGACATATTTGAAATGGGAAATCCTGAGTTTCGTGAAAATATTATAGAAGCGACAGGAGTAATAAAGACAGCCGATGCCGCCACTTTTCTTCTCAAAATCATAGGAGAAGACTCTGATGACAATCTAAAAGAAAAAGCACGTAAAACAATAAAAACAGAGTATGGCAAAGATATCTTGCCTTCTATATTGAAACTGCTTTCAGGCTCCTCTGAAGAAAGCCTTTATTATCTGGAATTGAATCTTTTGATGGAGGAAATGAATCTCTTCGCTTATCTTAAGGAAAACTTCCTTAAGAGCGATCTCATGCTAAAAGACTTTTATTTTCCTTTCATAAGAAAATTCAACCGCCCTGATTTTATACCTCTCTATATCAACTATTATACAGAAGCAGAAGCTTCACAAAAAGATGCTATTTTAAAGGCAATTTTTGAATATCCATCTCCTGATATTATAACTGCTCTTGAAGACTCAAAGGAGTTTCACAGCTCTTTTTCCAGCCTAATCCCTCTAATAGACGAATTACTAGAAAAACACTTTCCAAAAGGACACAAAGAAGCTTTTTTAAAATTCGTTTCAGCTCTGCCAAACAAAGCCTACGCAGCAAAAACTATGTCTAAATTGCTCGAAAAAGCTGATCCCTATTGCTTTGACTTTCTTTTCAAACAGTCCATGAAACAACCCGAGATGGCAGAAAAAGTATTTCCTGTATTGGAAAATTTAGTTGAAACCACTTATAAACGAATACAAAACCAAAATGAGCTTACTAGGGAAGACTTGGCTACTCTTTATACAAATTGGGAAAACACTGTTCAAAACTACATGCAGGATTCAAAACTCTCTCCAGAAGAAGTGAAATATATAAGAAAACTATTCTTTATATTCGCAAAAAATAATTCCGAACTTTTCAGACCTTTCGGATTTAACCTGATAACAAAACATTTTAATGAAACATATCAGGCTTTGAAAACATGGCCTTTTGAAAACCAAACCAAAGAGCTTTCTATCATTCAAAAAGAAGAACCGGCTATTTTATCCGTTCTTTTAACAACCATAACGCCCCATGCTGATGAAAATCTATGGAGACTTCTGCTGAAGCTCTTCAGCAACGTTACAGACAAAGAAGACAAAACCGCTTTTATAAAAAACTTTCTAGACCGCTTTTCAGGCATGTCCTTTGAGCATCACTTCAAAGATAAAGATCCTGATATCAGAGCTTCAGCTTTGGAACTGGCGGTTGCAGAATCCCGCAACCCATCAGATTTGTTAACAAACGCATTGGAAGATCCCGAAGGAAATCTCAGATTGCAAGCTCTTAAACTTTTTAAGCAAAAACGACTTCCCAATGCGGAGAAACGCTTTAGACAAGCTCTTAAAGACCCTGATGAAAAAGTAGCTTTTTTTGCCCTTACAAATACGACATTCACTCCAGATGATACGGAACTAGCTAAAGTTTTGGCAAGTTTCCTCCATTCTTCAGATCCTCTCATAAGAGAATATGCTACCGAAAAATTCGCAGACTTGGCTCAACAAAGGTTCAGAAAAACCTATGCTGATATGCCTCCAGAAACCAGAAAAATAGCAGGGCAAGCTCTGCAAAAACTTGACGGCGGTTTCACCAAGGATCTTACAGAAGAGCTGACATCTTCCGATCCGCAAGTAAGGCTTCAAGCTGCGATCCTCTTAGAACATCTGCGTATCAGCGGAGAAACTAAAAAAGTATTGGTCCAAGCTATGAAAGATCCTTCAAACCTTGTACGCTCTGCTGTAGTGCGAACCATTGGAGCCATAGGCGACAAAGAGGCTATATATAGCTTAACTGAATGCCTCAGAGATCCTGATGCAAGAGTAAGAGCAAACACCGTTGAAACAATAGCAAACCTGGGCGAAGAAAATGTTGTTCATATGCTCTTGCCATTTGCAGATGACAAAGACAACAGAGTCAGAGGAAATGCTCTTGTAGGCTTGAAACAATACGGAAACAGAGATATTGTGCCAGCAGTTAGCATAATGTTGACTGACTCTAATGAAAAAATGCGAGCAACTGCCTTGTGGGTAATAAAGGTCACAAACTTAAACATCTTCTTGCCACAGACAACCGCAATGCTTTTTGACAGCAGCGAGCTAGTACGGCTTAATGCAATCAAAACAATCATGGAACTCAACCCTATCCTGCTTAACCAATATATCCCTTCTCTCCGAAAAGACCCTTCGTCTGCTGTGAAAGAGCTCTTAATAGAACTTTCCAAAAAGCTCCCCTTTTAAAAAGGATATAAGATATGACATCTAATTTTGAAGGAACAGCCAAGATGAAAATAAGAGGACAAGAGGCTCTAGATGCCATAAGCAAACATTTTTCTGCACCTGTCAGCGACAATCTCTCTATATTTCTGGATATTTTAATTTTTGTAATGCTGATATTGGCTCTCTCTACCTTTGTCTACATATTTTACATTCCTGGTAAAAGCATAAAAAAAGCTGAAGAAAAAAAAGAAAAGGATATAAAAAAAGACGCCATCAAAGATATCGCCCTAATGCGCGGACTCTCTGAAACTGAAAGAGACAGTCTTTTTCAACTGGCCAATACTTATGAGCTGGATCCCTTAAAAGTTTTCCTGAAAAAGCAGGATTTTGAAGAGTTGGAAGCCAAAGTCAGAAACGATATAAAACGCACCGTCAGCTTAGCATCAATTAAAAGAATCAAAAAAAACCTATTCTGATAAAACAGTGAATAGTGGACAGTGCGGCGGCATTATGTATAAGAAGCGGTTGTCTTGTGAAGTTTGAATAGCTGTTAGGAACAGTTTTAGACAAAACAAAGCACTAGTTATCAGCTGCGGGCATTTCTATGATTATAGTCACAGGACCAGAGTTATTCTGTTCAATGTGCATATCCGCACCAAAAATACCGCGAGCAACTTTTTGAATACCTAAGGATTCAAGCTCTTTACAAAAGCATTCATAAAGAAGCTTTGCCTGCTCAGGTTCCTCGGCTCCAATAAAACTAGGCCTAAAACCTTTTTTGACATCTCCATAAAGAGTGAACTGTGAAACCGCCATAATTTCATAAGAACAGTCTTTGGCGGAAAGATTCATCTTTCCTTCATTGTCAGAAAAAATGCGAAGGCCCGCAACTTTGCGGGCCATACGCTTAACAGTGTCTTCAGTATCTCCTTTGCCCACTCCAAGGTAGCAGACCAATCCCTTGCTAATGGAGGAAATCAACTGGCCGTCTACTCGAAGCGAAGCATTGGAAACACGCTGAACTACAGTCTTCATCAGGCAGCTTTCTTTTTGGCGCCTCTTATTTTCATGGTTTCATAAGCAATAGGAGAAGCCAAGAAAATAGAAGAAAGAGTACCGACAAGGTTACCGAATACAAGCGAAACAGCAAATCCGTGGATAGAATCGCCGCCGAATAAAGTAAGAGCCATAAGAGCAAGCAAAGTAGTAAAGGTAGTATTGAAAGCTCTGATCAAACTCTGATTTACAGAAAGATCTATAAGCTCTTCCGGAGGAGTTCCAGCTTTCATCAATCTCCTGTTTTCTCTAATTCTGTCGAATATAACAATAGAGTTATTAACAGAGTAACCCAAGAGTGTCAAAAGAGCTGCCAAAATAGTCGTATCAAAAGTCATTTTAGTGAATGAAATAAAACCGAGCATTATTATGAAGTCTTGTGTGACAGCTGCAATTACTCCCACAGCATCATCAAAGTTGAATCTCCAAGCAAGATATACAAGCATACCTATGATGGAAAAAGCAGCAGCTACGAGTCCGTCAGATTTCATCTTATCACCGACTGCCGCACCTATATTGGAAGTGCTTACAACTTCATGAGGCAATTCTTTGTTGAGTTCATTTAAAACCTCATCATCGTTTACTGCTTCCAAAATTACAGGCAATGGATATTTGACTATAAATTCCTGTTGTTTGTGTTCACCTTCAACAGGCTGAATAACTATTTTACCGGAAGCCAAGTGCGCATGCTGGTGTCCAGTCTTTTGTTCAATAGCCGCTGCAACTTTGTCAAAAGCATTACGGATTTTGCCTTCATCTGCTTGTTCAGCAAATATAAGTTGAACAGAGGTTCCGCCTCTGAATTCAATTCCCCATTCAAAACCATTTTTGAACATGAAGAACAATGAAAGTATAACTAAAGTTATAGAAACCACATAAGAAGCTGTTTTATTCTTCATTACGCTTAATTTCATGTTTCTTCTCCTTTCTCAGAAGCTCAGAGTCTTGCGTTCAGGATTGCTGTACCAAGAGCTCAAAATCATCTTGGTAAAGGCAACTGCCGTATAGAGGTTGGAAACCAATCCCACTCCTAAGGTGGTTGCAAAGCCTCTTATAGGTCCTGAGTTGAACAAATAGAGTATGATAACCGTCAACAAAGTGGTAACGTTGGAGTCAAGTATACATGCAAAAGCTCTATCAAAACCAGCTTCAACAGCCATTCTAGGAGTCTTCCCAGATTTATATTCTTCCTTGATACGCTCAAAGATAACAACGTTTGCGTCAACAGCCATGCCAACCGAAAGAACAAGACCAGCTATACCAGGCATTGTCAAGGTGCCGCCAAACATTACAAGAACCGAGAAAACTATCAGAGTGTTGAAAATAACAGCTACAGAAGCTACAACTCCCAAGAATTTGTATGCAAAAACCATGTAAACTATGACCAAAAAGAATCCAAAGAGTCCTGCTTTAAAACCTGCTTCGATGGATTGTTTACCGAGACTAGGTCCAACGAATGTGCTTTCAAGCAATGTAAGAGTTGTGGGCAAAGCTCCGCCTTGCAGAATCTTAGCAAGATACTTGGCTTCATCCATAGTAAATCTGCCGCTGATAATTGCCTGGCCGCCTGTAATTTTGTCTTGTATAACAGGCGCTGAATAAACGCGGCCGTCAAGAGCTATAGCCATAGGCCTATTGATATTGTTGCCTGTCAAGTCCGCAAAGGTATGCGCGCCTTCATCATTAAACCTGATGTTAACGCAAGGCTTAGCATACTGGTCATAACCTACTTCTGCGAAACGCAAGTCACGCCCTGTGAGAGCAGGAGTTTTTGGAACGACATAATATCTTCTGCCGCCTTCTGTTTCTTCATGCATGATTTTCTGATCGCCAAACGCGAAGCGTGAAGCTTCTTCATATGTGGCATAAGGAGCGGGAGCGTCTACCAAATAAAATTCCAACATAGCTGTACTTTGAACGCTTCTCTTAACAGTTTCAATATCCCTGACTCCAGGAAGCTGGACTCTGATTTGATCGTTGCCTTGAGACACAATCAAGGGTTCAGCTATGCCATACATATCCATGCGGTTTCTCAAAACAGATATAGTTGAAGATACTGTTTCGCTCATAGTTTGTCTCTCAACTGGAGCTACCTGATAAAGCAGATCCACGCCACCCTTGAGGTCCAGACCCAAAGTAATCTTGGAAGTGGGGAACAAGAGAGTCAATTGGAGAGGAAGTTTTGCATAAAGTTTGGAAGATGCGATTTCTTTTTCCAATCCCAGTGCGTCAAGCCCTTCAACCATCACTTCTTTCTTGTAGATATCGCCATCTTTGGAAAACTCTATAATTCTTGCAGTATAGCCTTTGTCCACAAGAGCATTTCTCAGAGCTGAAACAACGCTTAAAAGAGCGTTTTCCGAGCGTCCTCTGGCAGTGTCTTGACCAGCACGAGCTATATAGTTGCTCTGCACGTCAGCTGTGACTGAAACATAAGAAACCGGCTTGTTGGCATCAAAGGGGTCCGAGTTTCTAAATGAAAAGAGCTGTATAGGAACAGCTTCCTGCAAATCCTTAGGCAAAGAGCCGAAAGAGGTTCTCCACAACGGGAGAGAAGGTAAAGTGTAAGCTATCGCTACTAGAAAAATGAGTAGCGAGATAACTAGAGCAGTTGAGTGTTTAAACTTCATTTACTAAATCTCCATTAGCAAGGTGTCATCAATATTGATGCAATTGTAGATTGCATATTATAGATAAGAGAACTTTGCAAGTCAATTAAATTTTATGTTTACAAGAGGCTCTCTTGCAAGTATCATATAGCGGGATGTTACTCAGTTACAAACGTTTTTTATATCTGCTAGCGATTTTCGTGCTAATTCTTGCCTCTGCGCCTATTTTTTCACAGGAGCAGGGCGATTCTAACGCATTTGCAAAACGCGGTTCAGAACTTCATTCAATCGGAAAATTTCAAGAAGCTATAGCTGCTTTTAACCAAGCAACAACTATAAATCCCAGGAATCACTCTGCATGGGCGAATGCCTCTTACTCTTACTCCAAGATGGGAGATTTCGATCAAGCAATTTATTCAATAGAAAAAGCCTTGGAAATAAGCACTAACCATCCTTCTTATTTGAAGGCGCTCGGAGCCTACTCTGTCAGCAAAGCAAAACAACTGCAAGAGAAGGGCGATGAAAGAGGCATGATAGAAATGCTTTTAAAAGGAGCCCGAGCTTATCCTGCTGTACCAAAAATCTGGCAAACAATATTTAACTACTGGACAGAAAAAGGCGAAATAAAAAAAATCGCCGATGAAGCACCGTTCATCAAATCCAACCTGTCAAGATTGGAAAGAAACGCTCCCCAAGATGTAATTTCTGATGTGCTGGCAACTGCCGCTGACGCAGCATTCAAACACCGAGACTATGAAACAGCAAAATCCCTTGCCATAGCTGCCAAGCGTCACGGAAAAGATTCCAGAATAGAAAATATTGAGAAACAGGTTGACGACATACTACAAAAGGCAGCAGACAGCAAAATAAGAAATCTCAAAGATGCTATCGATGCCGAAAACTTTGACTTTGCCGAATCTCTTCTTAAAGAGCTCGAGTCTACTTTGTCCAGTTCAAGATATAGCGAGCTTGCAAGCTATAAAATCTCGATAAAGAAAGGACGTCACCTTAATGAAGTCAAGAAACTCGAGAGTGCCGGAAAATTGCACGAAGCCTTGGACTATATATACGAACAGATTGAACCCGATTATCACACTGACGAAATAAATGCTATAAAGAACTCTATAACCGAGCGGCTTGAAGAAGCGGAGCGAATAAAAACTGAAAAAAGCAGAGAGCTCTTAGCAAAAACAAATATCAGAAACGAATATATCAAAAGAAAATTTGAGGCTGCCGCAGAAGAATCTAAATCAGAAGCCAATGCAATAACCTTATATAAAAACTTAATAACCTATTACAATTCAAACATTGAAATATTGGAAGCGGAATTCTCCGATGATCCTGCTTTTATGAGCAATAAAATAAATTCCTTTGAAGAATCTTTGAAACGCAAAGCAAAAAAAGAAAACCAGAGGAATATGCTCATCGCACGCCTAAAAAGCCTCTTCAACGAGAAAAAATATGAAGAGATAATGGTCGCCTCTCAAGAGCTTAAAACTACCTATCAAGACTCTGAGGATATGAAGCTTTTTGCAAACATATACCGTGCAGAAGCTGCAGCAATGCTGGGGCAAACAGCAACTGCCGAAAAACTTCTTGAAGAGCTCAGAACAGCAAAGCCCAGTGAAAAGAAACCCAAAGACAATGAACCACTCCATGAAGAGCTCACAAAGAATTACATTGACAACTTGGTCGCCTATCTGGATTATCTTATAGCCAGAGCCAAAGGCGAGAATATCAAAGCCAGCAAACTCTATGCAGCAGGCTATAAAAAATGGATTCAGTATGCAACAGTGAATGGAGCAACAAAAGGAGTTACTCCTGAGAAAGGCTTCAGAGAAAACCTTCCTAAGCCTTCGTTTATGAATATAATTCTATTTAAGCACGTCTTGATAGCCTTTATCATTGTTATATTAATCTTACTGGGAATTCCCGTAGCAAAACAACTTAAGAAGCATTTAAGAAATACTGCGGGCGATAGAACCATAAGAAAGATAGAAGAAATAAAACAGTCAGGCAAATTCGTAGAAAACCTTTCCTTTATCGAGAAATGCCTGAAAGACGACAATATTAAAAACAACAATTCTCTTAAATTATGTTATGCCGGCGCAATGTTAAACAACGGCAACCCTGAAGAAGCCTATAAATACATCAATG
>JGI24710J26742_10001486_pt1 | contig 21527 bp, 17 predicted proteins | sample BioPla2DNA2_FD_26742 | JGI IMG/M metagenome (IMG submission 26742) | reverse complement strand
TCCGGTAAGATCACCTGTTTAATGGCCAATTCTTTCGTTCTTTTAGATATCGTGACCGCTGATGTAATGAAGGGGACAATTCTCATGCTTTCTTCGAAAAAAGGGGGAGTGTTATAATTTACGGGACAAACTAATAAGATTAAAGAGTTCAGGATATATTGATTTCTGGCAGGAGAAACGGTATGCCGAAGCGAAAGTATTATGAGGCCTACGATGAACGCTATCGTCATATTCATGATCAGAACTTGATATGGTTCAACAATAATCCATCGCCGATTGTAGCGGATACGCTTCGCGAATTCTCAATTTCAAATAAGCACAAGCTTCTGGAAATTGGATGCGGTGAAGGTCGAGATGCATATCCATTGTTTGAACAGGGCTATAACCTGTTGGCAACGGATGTGTCTTCGGCGGCGATCTCATTTTGTCGAAAGAAAAAGCCTGATTACGCGGCACATTTTCAAACCCTTGACTGTGTTACCGAAAAGCTGAATGAAACCTTTGATTTCATTTATGCTGTTGGCGTTGTACATATGCTTGTTCTTGATGCAGACAGAAATGCTTTCTATCAATTCATTTGGAATCACTTGAAATCCGATGGGATTGCACTTGTTTGCACGATGGGGAACGGTAGCATTGAACGTCAGACTGATATTAGTAGTGCTTTTGACATTCAAGATCGTGTTCATGAACAGACTGGAAAGGTTGTCCGAGTTTCCGGCACATCTTGCAGGATGGTCAATTTTCAGACCTTTAATGCAGAATTAGAGCAAAATGAATTTGTCATTATTAAGCAAGGTATTACTGCTGTTGAACCGGACTTCCCGCAAATGATGTACGCTGTTGTTAAAACGCGTTGATAAAGACTATGCGCACAAAGAAGGATTCGCCACAGCTTCAAATTTGTCACACTATTTGTCACACTATTGAATGAAAAGTCGAAAAATTGACCTAAAATAGGAAAACCGTGTAATTCGCATCAAAATGGGTTGCCAATAATCTAATAGCAATTTTAAAATATCGACAAATGGCGGACGATCAATCAGTCGTCCGCCATTTAGATTTTTCGTCCAATCCGTAAATCAGTGATCGGTATCAGCTGGCTTCTGCTTCTTTTTCTTTTTGTAGCGCTTCGATTTTTGGACCGTCAAGTAGGCCTTGACGGATCGCTTTCGTAGGGCAGAGACTGACGCATTTCCCGCAGTGAATGCATTTCATCTGGTCGATGACGGCCAAATTATCTTCGATAGTTATGGCATCGACGGGGCATTCCTTCACGCAGCGGCGACATGCGATACAAGCTGCTTTACAAGCTTTCATCGCGACCCTCGCGGGCCAGTGATTAGAACAGGTCACATTCGTTGCCAGCTCATGTTTTGGAATGAGTCGGATCAAATGTTTAGGGCATGCAGCAACACATTTTCCGCAAGCGACGCAATTGTTATGGTTGACCTTAGCAATGCCGTCTTCAATATACAGTGCGTTAAATTCGCAGACAGAGACACAATCGCCAAATCCTAGGCATCCGTAAGTGCAGGAATTAGGCCCTGAAAAGAGACCGCTGGCGGATGCACAGTGTGGTGTGCCGGTGTAATGATAGCGTTCATGTGTTTTGTCGCAGGTACCTTGGCAGAATACATTAGCGACGACAGGAACGACAGTTTCAGCAGCAACACCGAGTTCGGTGGCGATAGCAGAGGCTACATCTTGACCGCCTGCGGTACAAAGCCCAGTATTTTTCTCCGTACCGTCTGCAAGTACGGCAGCGTATGCGGCACAACCGCTATACCCGCATCCGCCGCAATTTGCTCCGGGAAAAATGTTCTCCAGTGTTTCGGCGAGCGGATCAACTTCCACGCTGAAGAAACGGAAAACCAAAATAATGATGACTCCGCACACGAGTGCAATTCCTGCTCCGACAGCGGCCGGTATCAAAATAGCATTTATTTCAAGAAACATATTATTCTCCGATCCATCGCGAGAACTTAACCAAATAAGTTTTCAATGACGCCTTTGAAACCCATGAACGAAACGGACACAATGGATGCCGCCATCAGTGTGGAGGGAAGTCCCTCCATAAAAGGCGGGATGTCCGCTTTTTCCATTTTTTCACGAACACCCGTAAAGAGGAACATCGCAAGCGTATAGCCCACGCCGGCACCAAGAGACGACATCATGGCGTTGCTGAAGTTGTAAATCTCTTGGATGTTGATAAGCATGACGCCTAAAATGGCGCAGTTTGTCGTGATCAGCGGCAGATAAATACCCATCGCTTCGTAAAGCGGCGGGAAAGTCTTGCGAATGATCGCTTCAAGAACTTGCACGACGGCCGCGATGACAAGGATAAATACGACGGTCTGAAGGTAACCGAGATTGACGGGCTCCAGGATATTCCAGTAAATCGGGTATGTGACTGCGGTAGCGACAAGCATGACAAAGATAACGGCAATACTCATGCCCATCGCATTTTTTAGGCTTTTCGTAAGGCCTAGGAAGGAGCAGATGCCGAGGAAGCGTGACAATACGAGGTTATCGATAAGAACCATGCTGAGCATGATGATTAAAAAGGTTTTCATTTCGCATCCTCGCTTTCATCTTCTTCATCTTTGGTTTTCGTTACCAACATACCGGGTTCTTTTAGTGCTTCGGGTACAGCGCTGGGATCCGGAGTGCGAGAGGGACGAGGACCGTCATATACTTCGGTTGCTTCATAAATGGCGTCTGTTGATGGGCTTACACTTCCCGGATAATGCACACGATCCATTGTCTCAAGGGGCTGGCGTTTATAGAATTTGCGGGTCAGGCTGTTTGTAATGGCCACCATAAGGCCATAGATCGCAAAACCTCCTGCAGGGAGTCCGAATATCATCATTGGCTGGAGTCCGCCTTCTGTGATCCAAGGAACCGGCATGTCGAAAAAAGTACCGAATCCCAGTATTTCACGAAGCCCTCCCATGAATAGTAATGCGATCGTAAATCCGATACCCATCCCTAAGCCGTCCATAATTGAAAGCCACGGACCATAGTTCCGAGCAAATGCTTCTGCGCGTCCTAGGATAATGCAGTTCACAGTGATTAATGGGATAAAAATGCCTAGCGATTTGTTAAGTTCCGGCAGATACGCTTCAAGGAGAAATTGGAGAATCGTAACGAGACTAGCGATGACGGTGATGTAAACGGGAATTCGAACGCGATCAGGGACTACCTTGCGAAGAAGTGAGATCACAAGATTCGATAAAATGAGGACTGCCGTTGCAGCAATGCCCATACCGACTCCGTTGGCTGCCGACGTCGTGACGGCCAGCGCGGGGCATGTACCGAGCATGAGGACAAAAAGCGGATTCTCTTTGATGATGCCTTTGACAAGTTCACGACCGGATGTTTTTTTATTTACCATGTCAGTTCGCCTCCTTGCCTAAGATTGACTGCCAAGCATCGCACGCCGTTCGGACGGAGATGATAACCGATTGGGACGAAATTGTGGCGCTGCTGATCGTTTCAACATTGCCAAAAGTATCGTTAGCGTCAAGTCCCTTGAATTGGTCGGTGAAATTCGATTCCGCGACGCGCTGGCCAAGTCCTGCCGTCTCTCCTGACGCATCGACAACAACGCCAACGATGAGGCCTTCATTTGAAAATCCCACCATAACAGGTACCGATCCGCCGTAGCCCTTGCTTGCCGCTTGGATAATGACACCGCTGACATCATCACTACTCTTTGCTACAAAAACCTGATTGACCGAGGGGTGTTGTTGCGTGAAGTCAATAACTTGAGCACCGGGCAATCCCTCTCCCGCGTCCTCCAGCGATTCTGCAGGGAAAGCGTCGGATTTTGGGAAAATCAGGCGCTTATTTTTGTCTTCGAGCCATTGTTGTTGCTCCGCCCGCGCATCTGCCGTCACGTTGGCCGTCAACGCGAGCAATGCGACGCATGCTGCACAGATCAGCGTCAAGATGACGATGGGCATGGCGCCGCGCTCAATCAGCGGCATGTTGGACGAAGACTTTTTTTCTTTTTGCTCAGTTTGTGGCATGTAAATCGCTCCTTTCGGGCGTTACGACTGGTGTTTCCGCGTCTTTTTTCGGGCACCGAGCGTGATCGGTGCTGTCCAGCGCTCAATATGCGGTGTCAAGATGTTCATCAGTAAGATGGCGTAAGAGACACCTTCCGGCATCGCGCTAAATATGCGCAGGAGACCCGTTAAGATTCCTGCACCAACTCCGAAAGTGATTTTTCCGACGATGGTGGCGGGTGTTGTGACATAATCGGTCACCATAAAAAAGGCTGCCAGCACGAGAGCACCGGAGAGGAGATGGACGACGGGATCTTGCCCCAATTGTGCCACGAAGGCGACTGTCGAGCCGATGTACGCAAGAGGGGCCCAGATATCGATGATCCCGGTGATCAGGAGATAAACGCCACCGATTAGGAGAGCGAGAATGCAGACTTCACCTATACAGCCGGGGTGCTTTCCGAGGAAAAGATCCATTGTTGAAGGAACCTGTGTTTCCGGAGTGACGTTGTTTAATACACCAAGAGGTGTTGCAGAGGAGACGAGGTCGGCACCCGAAGTTGCCACCTGTTTAAAGGCTATACCGGGTGTGACCGTTGCGGCGAATCGGGGAAGAGCGGAGAATTTTGAAAGCGGTCCAGCAAAAGACACAGAGAGAATAATGCGCGCTGTGACTGCCGGATTGGCAAAGTTGCTTCCGAGACCTCCGAACATCTGTTTTACGAAAACAACGGCCATGAAAGCGCCGATGAGAACGATCCAAATAGGCGTCTCTACGGGAAGGCTTGCGGCAAGCAGAAGTCCCGTTACAATGGAGGATAAATCCCCTACAGTCTGTTCACGTTTCATTGCGATGCGCGACAAGGCTTCAAACCCGGCACAAGCCGCGGCACTGATAACAAACAGCAACGGGGCTCTATAGCCGAAAATGAATCCTGATGCGATTATCGTAGGCATAAGCGCAATAATGACGTGAAGCATAATGCGCTGCGTTGTTGCGTTGTCGCGGATGTGAGGAGAAGCGGATACGTGGAGCATTAGTTCGAATCTCCTTTCTTCGCGTTTTCTTTCGCCGCCTGCGCTTCAGCGCGGACATATGCTTTGCCGTTGCGAATGTTCTGAACGAGATAACGTTTCGCGGGGCAGACGTATGTACAGCTCCCGCACTCGATGCAGTTCATCACGTGAAGTTCCTCAAGCTCATTCGGGTTGATGGCACGCGCCGCCTTATCAAGTTTCATGGGTTGTAACCTCATGGGGCAGGCGCGTAAGCAACGACCGCAAGAGATGCAGGCCGATTCTTTTGGAAGCTTCGCCTCTTTCTCGTCAAAGATCAAGATGGCGTTATTGTTTTTAAGGATGGGGCGTGCGATGTCGTCGACGGCGACGCCCATCATCGGGCCGCCCATGATGATTTTTGCCGGCTCGGATACGGTGCCGCCGGCGCATTCGATGACATCACAGATGGGCGCTCCGATCGGTACTTCATAATTTCCCGGTTCTTTCACCGCACCTCCGTCAAGCGTGATCGCTTTTTTGACAAGCGGCATACCGGTCTTAAGGCTCTGAGCAAGTACACACAAAGTCGTGATGTTCTGAACAATGACGCCTACGTCGGCGGGAAGCCCGCCTTCAGGAACAACCCGGTTCATGAGGAGGCAAATCAGTACTTTTTCAGCGCCGGTCGGGTAGCTGGTAGGAAGCATTTTGACCGTTATCCCGTTTTTCGGCCAGTAGACGTTGCATTCACCCTTTTTGGCACGTTTTGCTGCTTCCTCAAGTGATCGTGCAGCATCCGGTTTATTGTCTTCAGTTCCGATGATCACTGTGTCGATGCCGCACCAATGAGCCGTAATGAGCGCGCCGTAAATGACATCGTCGGCATAGTCCAGAGCGATGCGATGATCCGTCGTAATGTAGGGTTCGCATTCCGCGGCGTTGACAATCAACGTATCGACGGTTTTATTCGGCGGAGGATTAAGTTTGACGTGTGTAGGGAACGCGGCTCCGCCCAGACCGACGAGACCGGCATCTCGAACCGCTTTAAGAAAACTTTCTTTATCCGTAATGACAGGTGGTTCAAGTGTCTCAGAAACGGTGTTTTTGCCATCAGACTCAATCGTCACATACTCGGCTTTTTCTCCGTCGGATAAGATTTGTTTTTCGATTTTCGTCACTTTGCCGGATATACTCGCGTGGACAGGTACACTCCACGGGCCTAACGGTTCTCCAATTTTGTCGCCAATGTTGACATGGTCGCCCTTGGAAACCGTGGGTTTGCACCCTGGCCCAACTTGCATATCAAGAGGGATGGAGACTTCTTTGAATCCGGTGAGAGGAACAATGGATTGATTCGCCGTGTGTTTATTGCCGGCGGGGTGGATAGCTTGTGATAATCCAAGCCATCGAAGCTTCAATTTCATAACGTCATCGACTCCTGCTTTATCATCCGCTTTGCAGATGGATCGTTACATCTAATAAGCTATTATAGCCTACTTCAAAAGACGTTTCACAAGGAGATTAGCGTATTTTAAAGTCTTACTTTAACACCCGCGTTCCAATTGTTTGATTTTAGCAGCCGGAGCGCATCAATTGGATTTTTCGGTCGGACTCCGGGAGGTAGGGTTGCTTGTTTACGATTCAAGTTATCAGATTCTAGAGTCAGACAGTAGTTGAAGTTTAGTCATCCGATTCTGCGACAGGAGTACAGAAACGGTGTTTAGTAATCGGATTTCATCAAACTGATGGTTTCCGTGTCTGGAGGTTTATACGAAAGAACTGATCTGACCTTGAAATATAGCCATTGCTATATTGCGCAAGAAAAAAGAGCCGAAGCTCTCTTTCTAGACGACTCAAACGCCGTTAGTTATTACATCATTTAAGCGCCACGGCCTGTCAGAACGTAAAGAATGATCGTAAAGACTGCGAAACTAATTCCAAAAACCGTCGTCAGCTTTTTCAAAAGGCCCTCTTTGCTTCGACGTTTTCCGTGGCTTCCGTAAAAAGTATCTGAACCGGACTGACCGCCGAACGCGTCCAATCCGCCGCTTGCGCTGCTTTCCTGTAGCATAACGGTAATAATGAGACCTAGACAGGCAATAAGATCTAGCACAATGAAAATGTACTGTGCAACTTTCATAATGATCCTCCTTGCGCTATACGCCGGATCATCATAGCACAAGAAAGAAAGCCTCCGCAAGTTGCTCTATCATTCAAGATAAAATTAGCAGCTTTGACGCTGCTACCCCTTAATATGAACTGTCCTCACCAAGCCGATACCATTGAGCTGAATCGTCCTTTACAGATTGTTATCACCGACATGATGATTTGGCATTATTTCATCGAATTAAATGCATTCGAAGCAGCGAATAAAACGGTTATCAGTTATATTACGCCTAAGGATCCTGGATCATTCCAAGGACACAATAGAATTATCTGCCTTGTCTAGCCGATGCAATTTGTGGTATGATGCGTTTCGCTGGAAGTAATATTGCCGATTAGTGTAACGGTAGCACACCTGACTCTGACTCAGCATGTCCGGGTTCAAATCCTGGATCGGCAGCCAATCGTGAAAGCCCTGTAGTTGCGAGGTTACAGGGCTTTTGCTTTCTTAAGATTTTATTCAATATCTATTTAGGGATTACTGCCCAAAAGCATAATTTGCCTGAGGTCTCCAAATGAGACCTCGTTGCCATAGCTGAAAAAAAGTCAATAAAAGATCCCGCAGGCTCTTTTTCAGGTTCATCACGATCGTAATCAGGTGGATGACGGACGCACTGGTGCCGGACAGACGGGTCATCACCCGATTCAGTCCATAGCGGCGCTTGGCTTCGCCAAATTTCCCTTCAATGGCGTTCCGTTCACCGGCTTCCTGTCGCTCCAAGCACTTCTGGGCCTCATATAATCGTCGGTCCTTTGGCGGTCGGCCAAGCTTGGGTCCGTTCAGAGTAATACCGTGCTCGGCGCAGTACTGAAGGTTCTTTCGCGTGCGATAGATCTTGTCAGCGAGTACGCGCTCCGGGTAGTACCCGTTTCGTGCTTTGTACCGCTCACAACTGGCTTGGAGAGTCGTCGATTCATTGAACGCTTCAAAGGAAAGTTTTTCTACACGGGCATAACCGTTCTCAAGACTGAGAGCAAGCTTCGCTCCAAACTCCACTTGTGCCACAAGCTTCCCGCGAACAATGGGACGTATGTGAGGTTGACTGACACTGACTATACGATGGTCCACTGAACGACGACGTTGTGTATACATCGCCTGCTGTTGGTCATAGACTTTCTGTAGAATATCCACCAACTGTTGTTCTTTCTCGGTCAAGGGTGATGTTTCGGCCATCCGCTCAAGATGACCAAGGTTACGGCGAAGATACTGCAGCTGGGAGCGCCGGGTCTTACGGATCAAACGAAAGCTTGGACGTTTATTGCGAACCAAGGTCAGATAGTTTTTACGGGCAATCCGACGATACGTGCGGGGCTTCTTACCGCCGCCGCGACGTGCGTGAAGCACATCGATCAGCTGTTCACTCTTTTCACGGGCATCATTCAGAACGCCGGCATCCGTCGGATAATGAATGTCGGCAGGAACACAGGTCGCATCCAAAATCAGCGTGCCGTGATTCGAAGGAGGTTCGTCATCCGACGACGAGGATGGATCGTTCTCTTTGGTTTGACGACGAATAATCGCTTCGTTGATCTCCGCCAGAACTTCCGCAGGGAAACGACGACGAAAAGCGACCATCTTGCTGGAATCAAACGGCGGGACATCCGTAAACTCCGAATACCCCAGAAAATACTGACAGTGAGGGTTCTCTCGAATCATCGTCACCGTTTCCTCATCCGAAAGCTTCAGCTCATGCTTGATCACAAGGGCTCCGAACGCTACACGGCTGCTCACCGCCACATTACCGTTCTTGCTGCCCTCAAAGTTCTCCGCATACTTCTCATCAATCAAATCCCACGGCATTCGTTCACTCATTTGTACCCAGCGATTGTTAGGAAAGATACGGGCGCCGGTAAAGCCGGTTGGAAAATCATGGAAGGCCATTTGTTTACGTCTTCGTCGATTCATAGATCCTCCAAGTGCAAGGGTTTTCCTCATAATCATGCATTTTGCTTGCACCTATTATACTGGAGATAAACCGCTAATCGCCTTATCTCAAGCCTTTGATGCCTGCGCAGTAAGCTCTATTTAATATCAGATTTTTGGAGCAATCTTTGCAAAAAATTGGATTGTATCGAAAGTTTGTTACCTCCAAAGACTATCCCCGACTAGAAAGGCTTTTTCGTCTCTTGTGGAGCATCTAAACAACACCGATCAAACCGCCAGCTAATTCAAAGGCTTCTCCGTCTCTTGAAGCGTTTTAAACACTGTGTTTGTAAGAAATACATTCTGATATTGGCGCATAAAACAGCGCCTGAGTTTATTCGTCGATAAGAAAAATGGAGAAAAGCTCGCTGCGACCGGCAACATTCAATTTGCGATAAGCATTTCGCGCGTGAAATTTTACTGTCTCAATTGATATCCCAAGTTCGCTAGAACAATGCTTATAAAGATAACCCTGCATCAGAAGGGTTACGATCTCGCGTTCTCGCGGCGTCAGGTTGCGCTCCGTCATAAGCGCATCGGCGCGCGTTTTTACTGAAAGCGGCGTGGAAGCAAACAGTTCTTTTTCTACGGACTTCAGTTTGGCATCCGGGATTATAACGACATCTTCGGGTCTCTTGTTTCCTGAGTAGAGAAAATCGGCATAGATGGGCGAAAGGAGCAAGAATCCTGCAAAGAAAAGAAACGCAACGATGGCTGCGATCATCGGAAGATTAATTGGCAGTCGAGGGATCAGAATACCGAGAATGATATAGGTGAGTGAAAAAACGTTCAGTGTCGCGATGAGGATGCGTTTAAATGATCGAAACGAGACGTTTTTTTGGAGGACGCTGCCGAGTAATGTATAAGACGCGATAAAACCGATCTGCTCAAAACCGCGAAAAGCACGTGATACATAGAGCATGGGTTCGGAATCGGTAACGATGCGCAAGACATAAGCAATCAAAAAACCGCCGAAAAAGAGATTGCACATATGCCAGAGGTTAAATTTGGCATAAAAGTAGAGATAGGTCGCGAGCGAGAATACTGCGACGCCGACGATGCCGTTCAAAAACAGAGTCGTTGTCGTAGAAGCGCCCTGAATATAGGTGTAAAACATTTCGACAATATGGTATGCAAAAAAGAAATAGAGCATCAGTCCGATCTGTTTGTTCTCGCGTTTTCGCGGTTTCTCCACGACGTCAATGTAGTCCTTGACCCGATAGCTGAAGATGGAGAGAACTGTGACAAGGACAAGCCCTGCGATGTAAAGGCGTGAGACGAAGGCTGTCATAATATTGGAGGCCAAAATGAGCTGAAAGATGACGTAATAGAGTGAAGTTAAGGCAGCGCCAAAGAAGCGTTCCGTATCGTTTAATGCGTAGGCATAGTGAAAGATAACCACGGCGGCTGTGCCGCCATAAAAGAAAGTGAACAGACAGGCGACAATTACGGCCGGTACCCCACTCTGTATAAAAAGCCAGAGCGTGAAAAAGAGAGCGCAACTCCCCGCGAGTAATTTTGAATAACGATTGATGTTCTTTAAACTAGCGAATGCGAACAGTAGTCCTGCTCCGATGCAGAAAGCGAGCCGCATCCAAGTGACGGCGTCGATGCCTGCGATCTTCGGGTCTTGATGAAAATAGACTTCCTGTATATTGGAAAAGAGCGGAGCATGAGCAAAGATCAGCATGTAACGCAAGCGATGCCAACGGATTTCAGTGAAAGACTGGCGAAACTTAGGAAACCAAGCGCGCAAGAAGCCGTTGATCAGGTTAGTGGCAAGATTCTTTTTCATCTCACATTCTCTACTCCGCACTATATCTTGCTTGGAAGCGACACGAACACAGCGGATGAGACAGTTGTCTCATGTCGTCTTGCCGCGGCTAGTGAGAACTAACCCGATTATACAGTATTTTATTTGTTCTCAGTGACTGGCAGATATTGATTTTAGATAATTTTGACTGGCGGACATCATTTAGGAAGGATGAAGCACCTAACAGATATTGATTTTAGAGAAATTTGACTGGTGGACATTATTTAGGAAGGACGAAGCACCTAACAGATATTGATCTTAGAGAAAAAGCAACAGTCGACATTATTATCAGAAAGGATGAAGTGCTTAGCGGCCATTACTTTCAGAAAAGAAAAGAGGCAACGTTGACGAGCAGGAGGCGCCTCTATAAACTCAATTTGGAAATGGATTTCATGAGCTATTTAATGGACTTTATTTCTGAGGGATTTAAGGATAAAACGAATGAATGTTCAAGCGTTTTCCGAGCGATATAGAGTACGTTGTTTGAAAGAAGAAGATCTTTCTCTTGTTATGGCTTTCATGTGTGCTAAAATAGCATTACGTTTATGCCTTGAAGCGGGAGGAGTGCGCTTTGCCTTCTACTTTTTTTTCAGAATTTGGGGATTTTTTCGAAGCACTGCGTTATAGTCTCTCGGACGGTTTGTTATTTCTGGGCGGACCTTTTGATATTGTTTTCAGCTTACTTGATATCGTTATTACTACGTTTGTCATTTATTATCTCTTGCTGATTCTTCGAGATTCTCGTGCATGGCAGCTTTTGAGGGGAATCTTGCTGATTCTCATTTTCGCTTTTTTTGCCAGCGCTGTAGGACTGAATACGGTCTGGTATTTATTGAGTCGAACGATCTCAATCTTGGCGATCGCGATTATTGTTATTTTTCAGCCGGAGTTACGACGAACGCTTGAGGCGGTGGGGCGTAACCGCTTCAAGCGCATGGGTTGGATGATGTCTAACGGCGCTTCCGAAACGGGCAGGCTTGTGGAGTCAATCGTTTATGCCTGTGATCATATGTCTAAAACGAACACAGGTGCGTTGATCATCATTGAACGCAGCACTCGGCTAGGGGAATTTGAGCATCAGGAAAACGCGGTGCATTTGGATGCGGACGTAACATCAACGTTGTTGCGACAGATTTTTTATTCGAACTCACCACTTCATGATGGAGCTGTGCTGATCCGTGACGGCAGAATAGCGGCAGCACGTGTCCATGTACCGCTCTCCGATGTCTTCCATCTGCGTCGTGATTTCGGTCTTCGTCACCGAGCGGCCGTGGGTGCAAGTGAACTTGGAGATACCATTGCAGTCGTCGTTTCGGAGGAAAGAGGCACGATCAGTGTTGCGTATGACGGCGTATTGCATGTTTTGGAAAATTCAGACGCTTTACGCTCACAACTTCAAAGACTGTTGGGTGACAAGTTTGAGGAAAAACCATCGATTTTTGCTTGGTTCAGACGTTTCAGGCGGGAAGACTCAGAGATTGACGGCAAAACGACATCGATCGACGATATTTACCGTCACTACTCCGATGAACGAGACGATGTGGAGATAGAGGCGGAAGATGTGAAGATAGAGGCAAATGAAGGCTTAGAGCGACCTGAAGATGACGAGGTCGTAGTAGACGTCAATTCCATAGACATCGATCCCACAATTGATGAGCCTTCTTTCCGTAGGCGTTTTCGCTTTCCTTGGCGATTTAAGAAGCGCCGCCCACGACGTTTTGGAAGTACGCTTAGCCGACGCCATCGCATCATGTTAGCGATCATCTCTATCGTGATTGCTGTCTTTTCATGGCTCTATGTCCAGATTACCGTTAATCCCATCGCACGTCGAACGTTGTCGATTCCTCTGACGCACATGGGTGTTGACGATTTAGAAACACGCGGCTTTGGAGTCCAAAGCTTACCAGTTCCATCAGTGGAAATTACGGTTCATGGACGTCAACGCACTCTAAATGATATTGATCCCAATTCCATCATTGCGTACATCGATTTATCGGACGTTGCTGAAGCGGGTATGATGGATTTGCCGGTTAAAATTAAAAAAGATACGCCTTGGTATGTAAAAACGGAATATCAATACCCGACGTCGGTCTCGGTTAATGTTTATATGATGGACGATATCAATTCCTCTGACAATGGAAGAGATTGACCGGCAGAGCACTTTTGAAGAAAGAGGCTTTGAAGGTTACTTTGAATACGAGAAATACAACGGCGCTCCGGAACAAATTTGCGGTTGCCGTTGAATAAGGAGAATCAAAATGGCTCGGTTATTTGGTACGGACGGTGTGCGCGGTATTGCGAACCGTGACCTTACCCCGGAGCTAGCCTACGCGCTTGGTTTTGCGAGCGCTCATGTGCTGGCCGAACATACGAAGCACCGCCCCGTGATCGTGGTGGGTACCGATACGCGAATATCCTGTGACATGCTAGGTGCCGCGTTGATGGCGGGTGTGACATCTGCGGGAGCAGATGTCCTTTTCGCCGGTGTCATCACGACGCCGGGTGTCGCTTGGTTAACGCGGATACATGATGCTGACGCAGGCGTCATGATTTCCGCATCGCACAACACGTTCGAATACAATGGAATTAAGCTGTTTTCCGGTGATGGTTTCAAACTGCCCGATGACACGGAAGATGAGATCGAAGCGTTTGTTTATGCGATGGAGCAGGGTAACGTATCACGTCCGACAGGAAAAGACATCGGGAAGATAAGACATCTAGACCGCATCTATGAAGAATATACGGAACACCTGCTGGATGGAATTGATTTAGATCTTTCCGGCATCAAAATGGTGGTTGACTGCGCGAACGGCTCGAGCTCTCATTTTGCTCCGAAATTATTAGAAAGTCTAGGTGCCGATGTTCTGGCAATTCATCATTCTCCGGACGGCTATAACATCAATCGAAATTGCGGTTCGACTCATCTTGAGGGTCTAATAGATCAAGTGCTTGAGACAGGAGCCGATATCGGCGTCGCATTTGATGGCGATGCAGATCGTTTGCTTCTCGTCGATGAGAAGGGTCAGGTTTGCAATGGCGACGCTATTTTGGCTATTATGGCACTTTATCTTCGTTGCCGTAACGAACTAAGAGGCAATACCATCGTCGCGACTGTGATGAGCAATCTCGGTTTAGAGCGCTTGGCGGAGCGCGAGGGAATCAACTTCATCCGCACCGCTGTTGGAGACCGATATGTGTTGCAATGCATGCTTGAGGAGAATTACGTGCTTGGCGGCGAGCAAAGCGGCCACATCATTTTGTTGGACCACACGACGACTGGCGACGGCATTCTAAGTTTGCTCTATTTTCTTAAGGCTGTCGAACATAATATCCGTGAAATAGGATTAAGCGAGATTTGTAAGATCATGGAAGTGATTCCACAACTCATAAAAAATGTACACGTTGAAAATGAGTTTAAAAACGCCGTCATGGAGCATCCTTCCTTAGTCTCTTTGATTTCGGATACAGAACGTGAACTCGGATTGGATGGACGTGTTCTGGTACGCGCCTCAGGCACGGAACCGTTGGTGCGTGTCATGTTGGAAGGCATTGATCAGAGTCGCATTGACGATTATGCGGATAAGTTGGTCGCGGTCATCGAGAATATTCTTGTTGAACTGAACGAAGACTCATCTGGCGATTAAGCCTGATTCTTTAACACGAGGACACTTTAGTGACGAGAAAAACCAGCCTTCGCTTTATTATGATTCTACTCTGCGTCAGCGGAGTGTTGCTTATCCTGTCAAAAACGAGTGTTTTGCCGTCTCCCTTTGGCGGTTCGGCGCGATTCTTACACACGCTTACCGATCCGAGCGCAAGCGGTTCGGAATCATTAAATTCTTCTGAATCGCAACAAATCGGGGCGCCTTATGACACGGATCCTCAATATCCCGGTCTAAATACCACCGGAACGGAAAGCATCAAGCAATGGATGGAGCTTCCCATAATAGGGAATGACCCTGATGCTCTTGATGATGCCGGCGAATCATTGCGTCGCTGGCCGGATGAACTTTCGATTCCGCAGCTTCACAATCCGGATCTCAACGCCATAGCGGCACAAAATGGTGATTCTCAACCGCTTAAAGGGGTTACCGTAATCTTGAGCGCGGGGCGGGGAGGTGAGGATACGGGAGCCATCTGGGGTAAGGGCGCCGACGCCGTGATGGAAAAAACGATTCTTCTTGATCTTGCGGAGAAGACAGGAGATATTCTGATCAAACGGGGAGCGACGGTCGTTCAAACGAGAACGACTGATGAATCGTGCTCCTATTTTTCAGTAGTAGCCAAAGCGGCCGACGTTGCCTTGACACGTTACCGTGATCTTGCGATCGAAGCCAGTTATCATCCCGAGCCTATCGATCAGCTCCGACTTTTGATGGGGGATGTGATCCGCATCAATGAGAACAGTGACGCTTCGGGCGGACGAGGTCTTTTCGGAACAATCGGAACACCGCCTCAATTACGCGTACTTTACGACATTGAATATCAGTTCGCAGATATCATTTTGATTCATCTAACGCTTGGATTTGACGAGGACGATACATCCGTCTCAGGTGCGCAAGCTTACTATATGTCTGCCGATTTTGTATCTAACGTTAACAACGGTTATGCGGAAGGGCAAGACGCTCTGAAGCTGCCCCCGAACTACACACTAATCAACAGTGCCGGAAGAGCCAATCTGGCGTTATTGCTGAAATCACATCTCGCGCGTCTTGAGCCAATGCTTCGTCCGGTAGACGGACAGGAATCGGGCCAACAAATAGATCTTGCCGTACTTCGATTGTCAAACTTCGTTTCTGCCGTTTTTGAGCCGGGTTATCTTTCCAATGAGTCTGATCGGGCGATTCTGACATCTGACGACGGCCGTTCAAACATCGCGCAGTCCATTGCCAACGCCATCTGTCAATATTACGCGTACCCGATTGGATAGAAGCGGCAGCTAATAAGATGCATTATTGATAAGCCATCCCATCATAATTGTGCGTACCCGTTTGGGTAAACTATATGGCTGATAAGATGGCGCTTTAATATGTCATCACTTCAAAATGTGCGTTTCCAACAGTGCGTCAAGTGCTTTAATACTTCCAACTCTTTTATAATGACCGCGATTCATTTTGATACGCCGTATGAAAAGAGACGAAAATCACGAACATCGAATACAAAAGTGCGCAAGTAAGGCGCCAACTTATTCGCTTTCAGTTCCGAAAGAATTGCTTGCGCTGTTTTTTCTTCTGAAATTATGATGACCGAGTCGCGGGTGGACTGCGCCAACTTATCTAGCCAGCTATCGAAAGGGGAAGAGGTTTCACGTCCGTGCATGATGGTCGCGCCTCGTCCGCCCGCGGCCTCCGCACAAGCGACAATGTCAGCAGCGTGTCCGCGATCTGTAACGGCAATCAACCCGACATATTGTGGAGTTTTCGGTGATTCTGATGAGGCAGATGTAGATTTTACGTCTTGTTCATTTAAAAGATCTTTTTGAGATGTAGCCTTTTCATCGACAATAAGGTCTTTTTCGCATACTCCGGTTTTACTTTTAAGATGATGTGGCTCAGCGAACGTACTGTAATCGTCATTGTGTTGATAGATCCCGGATACAGCATTGATACCCGTCGTATACAGGACGCCGCGACCCGGTTTTTCTGTACGTAGAGCCTGGTAAATGGTGTCACGAACGGCTCGGCATTCTTCCGTTTTCGAAATGATGATGACGATCTCTTTTTCAGGAACAATTTCGAAATTAAAGGTCTTTCGCGTGTGATCTGCAGAACCGACGGCTTCTAAGATTGAGGCGCCTACAGGGTGGCTTCGTCGCGCTTGTTCGACGACGAGTCGGCCTTCGCCTGCATTGACGATCGCGACAACCATAGAATACTCCGTAGATGGTGGCGGTGCAGCAGTTGCCGGATTTTGGATCCAAGCAATGCCGCCCATTGAACGAGAGAGTGTAAACTGATCTTCTATTTTACGAAGAAGTTCAACGCTTTCCTCGATGTCCACCCGCAAGACTGCGAGCGAACGCTTGACACTGCTCAATCCCAGTAAATTCAGCAGGTTACCGCTAATTGTGCCGCTCGCGTTGATGAAGAGAGCGGAATCGGCGCCATGTTCCAGCGCAAAAAGAGCCATCGCTTCAGTGCGTTTCGGCGTTGAAATGATCGAAAGAATGGCCTTTTCGTCCGTTGTATGAAAAATCGATGTTTCGACGTTCGTTTCGTGGCATGTTGTATTGTTTGTCATCATACATCGTCTCCTTCTTGTTTGAGGGGAGGCGTCAATTCCCGAGATGGCATTGTGCTTTCTGTAGTCTGATCTGCTAGGACAGAGTCACCGGAGGTGACTGCTGCATGCGAAGGTTCGGACAGGCGTTCCTGTTTCTTTTTCTGAATGACCGATATTATGCCCAGAATCTGGAGCGTGACCAGAGGCGCCATTGCGACGAGCGCAATGACACCGAATCCATCAATTAACATGTTCGCGTAGGGAACCCCCCTTGCGGCACCTTGTGTAAAAGCAAGAACGAACGTCGCCGTCATGGGGCCTGAAGCGACCCCACCGGCATCGAAGGCAATGCCGAGATACAGTTCCGGTGTAAAGAAACTCATGATCATAATTAGGATGTAGCCCGGCAGGAGAATGTGCCAGAGTAACAGATGCTCGACGTAGATGCGAACGACGGCAAGCGCGACAGATACACCGACTCCGACCGCTAGAAACGTAAGAACGACTTTACGGGGGATGATTCCGTCGGTCACTTTTTCAATTGATTCAGTAAGGACGAGAACGGCCGGTTCGGCAATGACGGTCAGCATGCCAAGGAAGAGTCCCGCAAGTAATGTCATCCAAGGTTGTCCTCTATCAATCAGCATTGAGCCTATAATGCGTCCCGTTTCCATGAACCCGCCCATGACGCCAATGGTGAAGACGGCAAGTCCAGTCCAGCAACAGAACAGACCAAAGAAAATAGGGGCTGAGTCGTGACGACGAAGTTTGAGGACTTTGAGCTGCATGATGACGAAAACGATCGCCAATGGTGCAACACAGAACAGAGCATCGCGAAAAGTTGGTATTGCGTAGGCAAGATACGGTGCAAAAAGTGAGTGCGTCACAGCAACCGTTTCGCCCGTTGCTAGGGACGCGTCCGCAGGCACACTGACCAGTGTGCCTTGGGAGAGAACAGCCAGAATTGCGCCGGCTGAAGCGAGGCCAACGAGACCGAATTGGTCGCGGGCATCTTCGCTTTTAACGGCCGTGATTTTCGAAACGCCTGCAGCAAGTGCCAGAATGAACGGAGTCGTAATGGCGCCTGTTGTCGCGCCGGAAGCGTCAAAGGCAAAATTATGGAATATCGGGTCATTAAAAATGGCCAGTATCAAGATGATAAAGTAAGCTACCCAAAGTACCGTGCGTAATTTTACACTCCTTACAATCCGCCAAAACCCGGTCATGACAAGAAGCCCGACACCGACGGATACAATGATGACCATCGCAAACTTGCCAATCGCTCCGCCTGTGAGTTCCGCAACCTCTGTCGCCAAGATTTGAAGATCCGGTTCGGCGATGGAAATCAGAAAACCAAGCCCAAGTCCACCTGCCATCAGCCATGACATTTTTCCCGTGCGCACGAGCCGTTCGCCTGCATGCTCACCTATGGGTGTCGCGCCGAGGTCAACACCGACAAGAAAAATGGCTAGGCCGGCGATGACAAGAAAGGCACCGATTAAAAACTGCCCGATCATGACACCCGAAAGCGGTGTTGCGATGAAGTGGAGAATAATAACGAATAAGGTGATCGGAAGCACTGAAGAGAGAACTTCCTTTACTTTTTCAGTAAAAAGACCCATGAAACCTCCCGTCAATCCTATTGGCGGATCAAACTGTCACTATACTGCGCTTGCCCGATCGCAACATGACCAGCGCGACTAGAACAGTGTCTTTCTGTTGCCACAGGCACGCCATCACAAAAAGAACATGACAGCTGAGCTAAACATTAATTTTAATTGTAACGAAAAAAGAGTCATTCGTCTTGCTTTTCTTTACTGTTTTTAATAGTTAAATTATTCGCGATTATCAATATGGGGAATGATATGAGGTTGCCTAATCAAGCCTTTGACTTGTTTAAACTGGTATTCAGCGCTATTCAAGAGGTCATTGCAATCCTGATAAATAGAGTAAACTGAGCATCTCCAACCCATTTATCTTAGACGCTAACTCTGATTTCTCGGGAGCTGAGGGACAGAGTTAAATAGAGAACACCAACTTTTCTCTATCCTGCTTAATTCTGCTTTTGTTGTTCAACTCATTTAATCTTCTGTTTTTCGAACTAGGATGTATACATTGTCAATAGACAGACGGTTACACTCAACTTAATATTTATGCGAAAAGAATCATACAGATTCAAAATAGACATAAGGAGATAGAAAACATGGGACGTTTAGCTGGAAAAGTCGCTATCATTACTGGTGCAACATCCGGAATGGGTCGTGATACGGCTTATATTTTTGCCGCTGAAGGCGCAAAGGTGGTCATTGTAGGTCGAAACGAAGAGCGCGCTAAAAAAGTTGTAGATAAAATTAAAGCTGACGGCGGCGAGGCGATGTACGTTATCGCTGATATGAGTGATCTTGATAATGTGGGAGCGATTGTCGACAAAACAATTGATGCCTACGGAACCGTTGATATTCTATACAACAACGCCGGTATGCTTAGCTTGTCAACCATTGAAGAAATTACAATGGACGAGTGGCAAAAAGTCATGAACGTTGACGTAACCTCCTCAATGATTCTTAGCCAGAAGGTTGCTCCGATCATGAAAGCGAAGGGCAAAGGCGTTATCCTTAATACCGGTTCTGTTGCCGGAACGAGTGCACGTTGGGGCCCCGTCGCCTACTGTACCGCTAAACACGCCATGAACGGTCTAACCAAGGCGTGCGCTCGCGAACTCGGACCGGAAATTCGCGTCAATGCTATCTTGCCTGGGGCGATCGATACAGCCATGCTGGACAGCGTTGGCGGCGTAGATGCCATGCATCACATGACGGTTGTAAGTCCTCTGAAGCGCGCCGGTACCGGAAGTGAAATCGGAAAGGTAGCGCTCTTTCTCTGCACGGACGACTCCTCCTTCATGACGGGACAATTGATTCGCGTCGATGGCGGCGTGGATGTCTAATTGACAAATACACTGTTTACTACATTGCTGATCTGCCAAAACAAATATGCTTAAAAGCCTCTGCCACTCGAACGGCAGAGGCTTTTTTTGAGTGCGACAGTTATGCGTTCAAACATTTAATTGACAGAATGAGCGGGTTCAGTTAGGATAACTCATGCGCCTGCGTAGCTCAGTCGGTAGAGCAGCCGCCTTGTAAGCGGCAGGTCGGGAGTTCAAATCTGTCCGCAGGCTCCAACCTAGAACGCAGTTATTGATACAATTTCCTGTATTGGTAATTGCGTTCTTTTGTTTTGGGTGTTTTTTCTGTTTTGAGTCTAATTTTTGTCCGATTAACCACCACCGACCTGTCTTCCGTTAAAATGGATAAAAACAGCAACGAATCTCCCGGACGGGAGTGTTTCTTAATAACGGAGACCAAATGTCCTTCATGAAGTTACAGCAACTGCATCTCGACGCACACGGCATCATCAATGCTGCGTTGGAAAGCGCCAAACCGCAAAGTGCTGTCGGACGAGCTCTGGCAGCGCTTCCCGACGACGGCAAATCGCTCTATCTGCTCGCGATCGGAAAGGCGGCCTTCAGTATGGCGGAAGCTGCCGCCGAAATTATAGGTGACCGTATCATCGAAGGTATCGTCATCACCAAATACGGTCACGTTCAAGGTGAATTGAAAAACATTACCTCGTACGAGGCGGGGCACCCGATCCCCGATGAAAACTCGTTCAAAGCGACACGGAAAACTCTCGAACTTGCCGACCGATTGACGGCAGATGACCGCCTCATTTTTTTGATCTCCGGCGGCGGATCCGCGCTTTTTGAACATAGCGACTTGAGTCTTTCCGAACTGCAGGAAATAAACCGTCAGTTGCTTACGTCCGGCGTCGACATTGTCAGCATGAACACACTCCGAAAACGCTTCTCGAACGTCAAAGGCGGTCAATTCGCTGAACGCGTAAAACCTGCTCAAATCTTCTCCATCGTACTTTCCGACGTTCTCGGAGATCGTCTCGACATGATTGCCTCGGGGCCGGCGTACCCCGATCATTCGACGAGCGAAGAAGCGAAACGTATTGTCGCGGATTACGGGATCGAGCTATCTGAACAGGCTATCGCACTGCTCGACAAGCCGATGCCGGAAGATTTGTCCAATGTAACGACCGAGATTGTTGGCTCCGTACGTGGACTAATCGATAAAGCTGAGACTGAGGCGAAAGCGCGCGGCTATGAAACAATCGTGTTGAGCGACAAAGTCGACTGTGAAGCTCGAGAACTCGGTCAATTCTTGGGTATGTTAGCGGAGAAAAAGGGGAGTGAAAAGCGCCGCAAGCTCGCCGTTATTCTAGGCGGCGAAACGGTCGTTACCGTACGAGGCGACGGCATAGGCGGCAGAAATCAGGAGATCGCTCTCGCTTCCGTTCCCTACCTCGCGAACGTTCCCGGGAGTCT
>JGI24710J26742_10001482_pt1 | contig 21552 bp, 24 predicted proteins | sample BioPla2DNA2_FD_26742 | JGI IMG/M metagenome (IMG submission 26742) | reverse complement strand
TAGTAGTGCGTGGGATGCATGGGCAAAAAATTGGTATGAACGCCAAGTCGTTGAAGTAAATGAGCAATCTGGTGGAAAATACTTATCCTATATGGTAAGTAAGGTAACAGAGGAATTAAATGTAGTTGTAGAAGAAAATGTTACGGTTAAAGATTTAATTATATCCATGTGTAAGGTAATTGAAAAAAATGGATATAAGCGACAGAATAACAATTATGTTATCGGTAAGCTGCGAGTATTATTTGCAAAAATTAGTCTGGATAAACTTGAACCGGACCTTGTTATTATGGACGAATTTCAGCGCTTTAAGTATTTGATTAATTCTGATCCGGAGTCCGAAACAGGAATGCTTGCAAATAAGTTTTTCAATTCTGCTAAGGTTCGTATGTTGTTGCTGTCAGCGACTCCATACAAAATGTATTCTACTTTGGAGGAAATAGATGAAAATCAAGTAGATGAGCATTATTCGGAGTTTTTTGATGTAATGAACTTCTTAAATATTTCTAAGGATGAGCAGGATAACTTTAGGGAAGTATGGGCTGATTATTCGGTAAAACTTAAAGAATTGTCAAAAGGTGATACTACCGTAATTACAGCGAAGAGAGCAGCAGAAGATGCAATGTATAAGCATATATGTAGAACAGAAAGGATATCCGCTTCTGAAAATGCAGATATCATAGATGATGCGGATGTCCATGTTCCATTAAGCGTTATGGAACATGATATTAAATCATATTTGCAGGCACAAAAGTTGTTAGAAGATATTGGAGCTTCATTTAATGTGCCTGTTGATTATGTAAAATCCACACCATATTTGATGTCGTTCATGCGTGATTATCAGTTGAAGCGGTATATAGAAAAATATTTTTCAGAGCATCCGGACGAGATAAATAAGATTAATAGAGATACCTTTTGGTTAAAACGCAATAGCTTAGATAAATATGATAAGATTCCAAATAGTAATGCAAGGCTTGATAGGGTTATGGAACACACATTTAAAGATAATGCAGAATTGTTATTATGGGTTCCTCCGTCAAGACCGTATTATCAGCCACAGGGGGTATATAAAAATGCGACTGGTTTTTCAAAAACATTAGTATTTTCTTCATGGGAGATGGTTCCAAGAATGATTGCTGGATTATTATCTTACGAAGCTGAGCGAAAAACAGTAGGAAAACTTGCGAAAGCTAATGAGGATAAGGAAGCGCATTATTTTTACACGGGAGAAAAAAGATATCCATCAGCGAGAATGAATTTCTCTGTAAGTAATGGTACACCTAATGCAATGACATTGTTCTGCCTAATGTATCCATCACAGTTTTTAACAAAATGCTATGATCCGATTGACTGTTTGAATCGTGGTCTATCATTGCGTGAAATAGAAAAAGAGGTCAAGGGAAAAATTGCTGAAAAATTAGCAAAATACGAAAGTGTAGCTTCTGGACGGACTGATAATAGCTGGTATTATATTGCACCATTGTTATTAGATGGAGCAGGATATGTTACAAGATGGCTTGGCAGTGACGAAGCGTTAGCTTCTTTCGATGAAGAGGATGAGAGTGCGAAAAGACAGAAAGGTTTTCTTGCACATCTTCAAAATTTAAAAGAGTTATATTATGCGACTAATTATGGAAAGATATGTAATTTGGGAAAGAAACCTGACGATTTGCTTGATGTATTGACAGATATGGCGATTGCTTCGCCTGCAATTACAATCAATAGAACTTATCAGAATTATTGTAAGAAAGGGCAGTCTTTTCAAAGTTATTTGCCAAGTCAGATTGCAAAGATATTTATTAACCGTATGAATACAGCGGAATCGACAGCAACAGTTGAATTGGCTTGTGGAAAGAAATCTGATGATGCGCATTGGCAAAATATGTTGACTTATTGTAAGCATGGTAATATTCAAGCTATGTTTGATGAGTATGCTCATGTAATTGCAAATGGATTAGACACTGACCAGAATTTGGTTGATAACCTTCATTATACGATAGCTAGTTCGATGGATGTAAGAACCACAATATACACGGTCGATACATACAATGCTTTTAAAGCTAGAGTAAACGGTAATAAAGAAAGAGGAACTGCAATTCGTTCTCATTTTGCGGTTGCCTTTACAAAAGGTGATGGAAAAGAAAAGGATGCAGACAGAAAGAAAAGTGTCCGTAATTCATTTAATTCCCCATTCAGACCATTTGTGCTTGCTTCTACTTCTATAGGGCAAGAAGGCTTAGATTTTCATAATTATTGCAGACGTATTGTGCATTGGAATTTACCGTCTAATCCGATTGACTTAGAACAGAGAGAGGGAAGAATCAATCGCTTTGAGTGTTTGGCAATACGACAGAATATCGCTAAACGTTATGGAAGTATCAATTTCTCTAAGGATATATGGAAAGAAATGTTTCTTGAGGCACAGCGGGTTGAGAATGATGGTGAGGGGTCAGATTTAATACCCTTTTGGGGTCTGACAGAGCAAGCAGACATGATAAAGATAGAGCGAATCGTCCCAATGTATCCGTTTAGTAGAGACGAATTAGCGTATGAGCGATTGATAAAGATTTTGTCACTGTATCGTTTGACGTTAGGGCAAGCAAGACAAGAGGAATTGATAGAATATCTTTTTAAGAGTTGTGAAGATATGGACGATGTTCGGGAACTCTTTATAAATTTGAGTCCATATTATAAGTCAGAAGTAAAATAAAATATGTAACGATTGGGGTGAAAAAGGCTTGGAAAAAATCAAATATACGGCTGAAAAGATGGAAAATGTGAAAGCGCAAGTGCAAAAACTCATCGAAATAGTAAAAGAATTGGAGGAGGATTTTCCAGGTAGACATTTTACTCTTGATGGACATTTAGTTGGAAGTATTGGAGAGGTTATGGCTGCTTATTACTATGGTGTTGAATTATATAAGGCTTCTGAAAAAGGATATGATGGTGAAGTGGATGGTAAGAGAGTGCAGATTAAGATTTCGCAACAGGATAATATTGTTATTCCGCATGAGCCGGATTATCTTATTGTAATGTATCTTCGCAAAAATGGAGATATTTTTGAAGTGTATAATGGTCCGGGCAAAATGGCATGGGATAGTGCGAGTAAAAGGGACAGTCATAATAATAGACACATGATGGTGAATAAGCTTATGGTATTAGATGAAACTATTTCAACAGAGGATAGAATAAAGCAAATTCATTACATTCCCAAAATGCAAAAAGAGTTCAAGAATAAGAAGAAAAAATAGAAAGGTACAAGGTAAATGTATTTGATTAAAACAGTCAGAGGAGATATTACAAAACCGTTAGGCGTTCAGGCAATAGTTAATGCAGCTAATAGTTCATTGCTCGGTGGCGGAGGTGTGGATGGTGCAATTCATAGAGCTGCCGGCCCAGAACTTCTATTTGAATGCAGATTACTTGGTGGTTGTAAGACCGGACAGGCTAAACTTACAAAGGCTTATAACTTACCTTGTGATTATATTATTCATACAGTAGGACCAGTGTGGAACGGTGGGAAGAAGAATGAGGAAGAATTGCTTGCAAGTTGTTACTATAATGCTATGCAGGTCGCGATGGATAATGAAATACGTACTATAGCATTTCCGTCAATTTCTACGGGGATTTATCATTTTCCGGTTGAGTTGGCGGCAAAGATTGCAGTGGCAACGGTTGCACGATTCCTCAGTGTGAATGAAGATAAGTTTGATTTGGTAGAGTGGGTGTTATTTGACGAGAACACTGAAAAAGTCTACGAAAATGAAGTTGATAAAATATATCATGACATGGAATAAAAATAGTTGTAGCCGGATGACCATAAAAACTCCGGCTGCATTTATTTATGATATACTCTGCTTATCAAACAAATGGAGGTTATCAATTATGGAAAGAACAACTGTATTATTAAGGAATGAGAGCGAACTGAAGGAAGTTATAAGAACGGCAACAGTTGGCTTTGTTGGTTGCTTTATGGGATGTATTATTCACGATTTTGATAAACTGCAGGATAAGCAAAACAAGACGGAGTATATCAAGGAACTGTATCAAGAGTGTGACAGCTGGGCACGAGATGAATATGATATGAGGAATAAGATTAATATTCTTATTAGAATTATTGAATCAGATATGGTAGTTCAGGCGATGGAGTATGTATTAAAAGCAAATAGCAGAAAACTTGATATTCCTGAGATAAAAGAAAACGCGCAACTTGTTCTGACGCATTTAGAGTCGGGTAAGTTGAAGTTGCCTGTGTTCGAAGATTAGGAGGTGCCAATAGTATGAGAGAAAGCGATTTTAGAAGTTATCTTGAAGGGATTGAATCTATTAAAAGTAAGAATAAGGCAATAAATTCAAGAATAAGCAGAGCGAATACAGCAGAAGAAATTATTGGCTCAAGTTTGGATTACGTTGTATCAGATGATGATAGAATGTATTCTGCATTAGTAAAAATTTCTGCTGATCGTAGAGAGCGTAGTGGAAATATTCAAAATGCTGTCAGATGGTATTATCGTTTTAGTAATGGTAAAGAGTTTCCTCGAATGTCTTCATATAATAGAAAATAGTAATGCCAGCCCGGTGTGGGCTGGCATAAATTATTTGTCTTCAATCTTGAATAGTTCTTCAACAGACATTCCGAGGTGGGCAGAGAGCCTGAGAGCAAGTTCAAGGGAGGCATTTCTTTCGCCTCGTTCGATGCGACCGATAGTACGTCCGCAGGAACCGATAGCAACAGCTAAATCTTCCTGACAGATATTTCTTTCGGTTCGTATTTGTTTAAGTGTAGTAGATACAGCCATTAATATCCCTTCTTTCGTTATTGTAGTAAGCTAATTATAACAAATTTTATAGTCCAATAATCTGTACTTAACCGACAACCTTTCCAAAAATTTTGAAGGAGTCATTTTCTTTGATTTGTATTGGTTCATATTTGGTGTTAAGGGAGAGAAGATATAAGCCCTCAGCATCGTCTTTTAATTTCTTACAATAAGCATTCCCGTCCAGATAAAATATGCCTATTTCTCCAGTAGACAATGTTTCCTGCTGATGTACCCATACAATCTGACCGTTTATGAATTGTGGTTCCATACTGTCACCACTGATACGGATGCCAAAGTCTGCGTCGGTAGGAACTTCTTCTCCGACTTCAAGTAGAGTATAGTTTTCCCCATCAAGAAAGCTTCCGGTTCCAGCAGAGGCAGGGATATCATATAAGCGAATATTTCTTCTGAATGGAATGATAACAGCCTTGGCAGGAGTGTATATACCGGAAAGTTTCAGCAGCTCTATGTATTCTCTGGCTTTTAGTTTGCCGTCTTCATTAAGACAGCTTAACTGGTTGTTAGGGTTTTCGCCGAAACATTCACTATAGATATCTGCGATATTTAATTCTTTACATAGAAGCATTACTACAGAAAAGCTTGGTTCAGCCAAGTTGTTTTCCCAGCTTGATATGTTCTTGTTATTGAAGGAGTAGCCATATTTTCCAAGTTTTTTAGATAGCTCGTTTTGGGATAATCCTTCTTTTTTTCTGTATTCAGCTATTATTTCTCCGATTGAACGCATAAAAACGCCTCTTTTCTGTTAGATTTGTGTAGCTATAGTATATAGCAGAACATGAATCAAATCAAGAAAAATCTAAAAATATTAGAAAAAGACAACCAACTTGTCACTTGAAATCAAAAAAAATTAGATTTATACTTTGCTATGTAGTGAAGAGACATAAGTACACTTCCTACAATATGAGACAGGAGGAAAAGGATATGTCGGGCAGAGTTATTCTCCATAGTGATATTAACTGTTGCTATGCAACCATAGAGCATTTATACCATCCGGAACTTAATGGGAAGCCCTTAGCGGTGGGTGGCGACCCGGAAAGCAGACACGGAATTGTTTTGACAGCGGATTATATCGCCAAGAAGTACGGTGTTAAGACTGGTATGGCTTTGTGGCAGGCTAAACAGTTGTGTCCTGAGATTACTTTTGTTTCACCAAGAATGGACCTCTATCTCAGATTTTCAAGGATGGCTCATGAAATTTATGCAGAGTACACGGATTTGCAGGAGGCTTATGGTATTGATGAAAGCTGGCTGGATGTAACTGCCAGTGCAACACTTAAAGGAGATGGATATTCGATAGCAAATGAAATAAGTAATCGGATGAAGTCAGAACTTGGTATTACGGTTAGTATTGGAGTTTCTTTTAATAAGATATTTGCAAAGCTTGGCTCGGACTATAAGAAGCCGGATGCAATTACAACGATGTATTCAGATGAATTTCAAACCAAGGCGTGGAAACTCCCAGTTGGAGATTTGCTCTATGTTGGACGGAGCACCAATCAAAAACTTGCAAAAATAGGTATTCGTACCATAGGTGACTTGGCAAGGACGGATGAAGCAATACTTGTAAGCTTTTTGGGGAAGATGGGTAATGTGTTATGGGCATTTGCTAATGGATATGATGACAGCCCGGTAAGGAAAGAAAATGCTCATGCACCAATTAAGTCTGTAGGTAACAGCACCACAACGCATAGAGATTTAATAAATGACGAAGATGTAAAAATAGTCATTTATGTACTGGCTGAGAGTGTTGCGGCAAGACTACGGGAGAATGGTTTTCGTTGCCGGGTAGTAGAAATTAGTATCAGGGATAAGGATTTATTCTCTTTTACCCGTCAGAGGAAAATAAGCAATGCCACAAATATTACAGAGGAAATAGCTGTGGAAGCTTATAGATTGTTTAAGGAAAGTTATGATTGGAGAAAGCCAATTCGTAGTGTTGGGGTAAGAGGAGCTGACCTTGTAAATGATAATTATTGGGAACAGATTGATTTGTTTTGTGATTTTCAAATGCGTGAGAAGCATATGAAAATGGATGCGGCTGTAGATGATATTCGTAGAAGATTTGGCTTTTACAGTATTCAGAGAGGTTTGATGTATCAGGATAAGGTTTTGTCTGCTGTAAATGCAAAAGAGGATCATACGGTGCACCCGCATGGATATTTTAACCAGTAAGGAGGGATTTTGATGGAAGGTAAGAAGGTTTATGTTGATGTAACTGCTGAGTTTTCAAAGGAAGGTGTTCTTACTCCAAAGAGCTTTCGATGGACGGATGGCAGGGTTTATGAAATACAAAGAATTAAAGATATGAGAAGGGCAGCAAGCTTAAAAGCCGGCGGAGTAGGTATGAGATATACTTGTTTGGTAAATGGTAGAGAAAGTTTTTTGTACTATGAAGACAATAATATGTGGTTTATGGAAAGAGCCGGAGCATAACTGATGTGTCATTGGTGACACTCGGTTGCTTCCAGAAAGATCAGCAATAGGGCATAGGTGACACAAGGCAGTTGTCACGACGGAACGCTGTGCCCGGAAGACTTGCAAAGGTGATTTCCCTTCCTGGGCGAGTACAAAGTTGAAATGATTTTGTATAGCAAAGGAGCAAACTGAATTGGATAAAAAGATAGAGATTAGATGTAGAAATGGTCATTGTAACAGGCTGTTTATGAATTATTATGTTACAGGTAAAAATGTAGATTTGAATCTTAGCGGATTTGAACTTAAGTGTGAAAAGTGTAAGAGGGTTCTTCGCTTAAAGAATTACACAGAGCATGTGTTAATTGAACATTCCGTAAATGGGGTGTTTAAGGTATAAATAACAATTATATGATGGCACCACCTGATAAGGACGGCATTGCAGGATAATGTGCGGTACCACGGACGCAGGGGAAAGATAACCAGTTTTGGACTGGCTTTCCTATGCGTTCTTTTTATGCGTAATGTAGAAAAATATATGTCCGCCAACAGTTCTGTAACTGGTTATAGCCAGGACAGAAAGGATGGAAAAGGATATGTATTACAATGTGTTAGAAAGTGGAAAGAGAATAAAAGACTTAAGAAAGGAACTAAGTATATCACAAAGTGAATTGGCTGATAAGATAGGAATTCATTATAAAACAATTAGTAAGGCTGAAAGGGGTGTGAATGGATTGTCAGTTGACAATTTAATTCAGGTAGCAGATTTTTTCAATGTATCATTGGATTATCTTATATTGGGTAAGTCGGAATGCAATAGTATTACAAATAAGATGATGTGTTTGTCAGATGAAAAAAGAAAGAAATTGGAAAGAATAATAAATGAAATCATTGACTTATAAGAAAGTATTGACAAATATCAAACGAGACAGTAAAATGTATTTAATTTAATATATCACTTTTACAAAGAATGCACGAAATTCGGAAACGTGATAATCGGAGTGAAAGATGTCTTCATTGAACAGACTTAGATAAGAGTACACTATCGTTGGATAGTTTTTTGCGTTATAGAAATATTATGCCTATGGTCTGTTGATCATAGGTTTTTTTATTGCTCTCATGAAGCGGGATATATTAAAAAATAATATTCGGAGGTGCTTTATGAAAAAAGCAAAACAGTTTTATTTAAATTTAATTAAGCAGTCAGAGATGTCAACAACAATGTCGGTTGTAGGACCATCCGGTAGCACGAAATCGACAGCGCAGACAATGTTTTTGCCGCCAAACAGTAATCGGATTTTGGCGGGCAATATAGGAGATGCGGCACAAACGAGTCTGATTGATACTTTCATCGGACTTACGTCAGAACTTGAAATTGATGAGGTGTGTATTAAGTGCACTGAAAAAAAGTATGGAACTGATTTTCAAGATTCAGTTTTAGAGACAATTTGGACAGAAATGTACGAAAAGCGTGATGAACTTGAAGAGTTCGAAGTGACAGATGATATGGTAAAAAGCATTTTGAATCCTGCAAATAGAAGCTATCATGCATACGAGTTTGTTGTTGGCAATCAGATAGATGTTGAGAATCTGAAGGCAATTGTAAAAGATATGGTTTTAAATATTGCTAGCATGCCAGATGAATTAGACGATGCTGTAAATGCTGAATTTAAGGAACGAAAGAAAATTGATAAGAAACCAGTAAAAAAGCAGGTTTTTCAAAAAATTGTAATGGAACGGTTCTTTAGTAATACAGAAGAACTTGAAAAGCTGGAATTGTGGTATTCAGGTTTAATCAGTTTTATTAAGGAGTACTTTGGAAAGTATTGGTCGCTTCAGGATGAGTTCATCCTTATTGGTAATATTCAAGAAGATGAAGAAATTGAAGAGTTTATTAGGGCAGTTTACGATAAGAATAGTGCTTTTTCGCTTGGTTTTAGTTCATTGAGATATATAGTAAGACCTAATGATGTGTTTATGGAAGCATATAAGCAAAAATACAAGGTTACGGTGGCTGATAAATTTAAAATGTCTTTAAATGTGTTAGATACGGTAGGTTTAACTCAAACGGGTGATGATAAGGAAATAATAGATGCAGCAATTGAAGAAAACTTAGGGAAAAAGGTAGATGCTGTATTGTTTCTGTGTGCTGCTGATTCTAAGCCTACGGTATATCAATATTGTATGGAATCGCTGGCAGCACATGCAAAAAAAATTGAAAATGTACCGTTTACTTTGTGTAGAACAAAGGCAGATACATTATTGAGAAATGTAATGGTAAACCTATGTAGAAAAGAAACAGGAAAGAATGTTCTAGATAAAGAAGATTACGTCAAGTATATTGATGAAGCATTAGTGACTTTTAAAAATGATTATTTGGAAAAATATGAATTTGGAGAAGATAGTTGGGGTGCAAACTCAGATAACGATAATGATGTAATCGAATATGTCTCCATGGCACCGGATTTGTATGAAGCGATGCTTGGGGCAAATGATTCATTAAATAGTCTGACCCATATCATTGATATAATGCTTAACTTGTTTTATGCTGCTGACAAAAAGTACATTGAAAACGATTACATGCGAATTCAAAGTTCTGTACCAGGAGAGATGCCGATTAAGATTGAAATGAATGATGTGTATTTCAATGGTTTAGCAGCTAATATGGTTGAGGAGAATAGAAAAAATAAGAATCAGTACATGAAGTATATAAAGGGATGCTATCACGGCTATTCAATTACTTGTTTCTTCTCCAAGCATTCGAGGGGGATTGGACATGATACTCATTGTACGGTTTATGATGATTTTAAGCTTCATATTAAAAATATGATAAGGGGTTGGTTGACTCGTAACATGATTGATCAAGGTGAAAAGACATGCCATTTTGATTATAAAAATGTGTTGTTTGTAGACAATACCGAGATGATTCCTTTTATCAAGGATTTTGAAGATAGATTCAGCGAGATTTTACACAGTGACATATTAAATATATGTGATAGAGTGGCGAAAAAGCTGAGTTATGATTGTATGGAAGCGCGTTTTTGGGAATGTTACAACTGGAAATCCCGTCAAGTAGGATTTGTTGAAAATCTGGAATTGTTTGAAATGCTCTTTGATGATGTGGATTATTGGAATAATAATCTGGAAAAAGCTTTCTATGAAGAATATGTTCGTATTCTGTCAAGAATGTGTGATTTTATTGTTGAGGAGGTGTAAGCTATGGTTAAGAGAACGATACGATGTCCACTTGACCAAAGGTGGCTTTTTGATACAACTGCGAGGACAGGGTGTGTAGAGATAAAATGCTTGAAATGCAAGAACGTTCTACGTATTGATTTAGAGACCAATACAATTGAATATCCAAAGTTAAAGATAGTTAAGTCAGTGAGCATTTAGGGCATTTATGAAAATAGCAACTAAGGCCGGGCAAATTTCTTATGGGAAATTTGTCTGGTCTTTTTTTATTCTACCTGAAATAGATGAGCAAATGAATCCATTGAGATATCAATTGACCGTGATGAAGTAGGGAAAGAAGGATAACTTGTATTACGACATGGTTATAAGTGGAAAGAGAATTGCACAATTGAGAAAAGATAAAAGATTAAGTCAGGCGGGCTTATCAGAAGAGTTGAATATTCATGAAAAAACAATTAGTAAGGCTGAAAGAGGGGTAAATGAATTGTCGGTGGATAATTTGATTTTAATGGCTGATTACTTTGGTGTTACTATGGAATATTTAATAGGTTCTTCTGAAGATGTTGATAATCAGATAATAAAGATATTCAATCGTTGCCCGGAACATCGAAAGGATTTATTAATAAGAGTGATGAAGGCTTTCTGTGAAGAGGGAGCGTAATTTGTCCCTAAAAGGAGCGTCCGATGGAATTATCAAAAAGTAAATACTGATTTAGAATTTATACATAGTCAACAACGACTGAACGTAAAGAGTTTTCGACTATGTATTACATAGCGGAAAAGCCTTGAGTATTGCTTGGGGGATAACGGGATGTGTTGTGTGACTTGCAGATTGAAAACTTAATAGGACACGCATATCCCGCGATTTTCTATTTCGCCTTTCTTCTATATTAAGGAAGCAGGGTGGTAGAATCCCATTTCGTGCGATGATAAACCTGATACTTGCTGATTATGAGAAACGGAAGTATTCGCCTATGAAGGTTTGGAGCAGAGGGTTGTACCTACTGGTGTAGCAGTCAGAGATAATGAGATAGATGGTGCACCTGCCTTTCAGCGAAAAGCATTGGCAGAGAGTGGCTACTTACGGATGATGCCTGGATGGGCATGGCAAAAGCGTAGTGATTGCAGCTAGCATAGGATATGTTACCCGGCTGGGGGATTACCGAGAGGTTAATATTTAATGAGGATAGTGGCAGAAATGCCACATTATCCTCTGATATGAATGTTTTTATATATTAAGAGCCTTCATATGAGAGGATAACAGCCGGCGTTATTTTCTTCATTAAATATTATGAAAGAAAAGGTGATAACTATGGTATTTTGTTTAATGAGTGAAAAGGTGGTCGTAAGAGCTACTGTATTTGTAAAAGATGTGAAGGATGTTCCTGAGGATGTTTTGAAAAGTCTGGTTGTCAGGTTTGCAGAACAGAACAATCTTGTTGTGGTTGAGGGAAATGTACATGTGGATGATTGCTCCATGATGGAAAGTGAATATCTTGATCAGATTATTCTTGGAGCGAAGGCAGGAGACTACGATGTGATTGTAGTCAGAGATTTTTCGGATATTTCTGATAATCCTTGTGCTGTACAGGCATTTATTCAGCAGGCAATGTGGAACGGTTGCGATGTGTATTCTATAAATGAACAGTGCACCGGAAGACAGTTTGCAGGAGCATGGGAATAGTGAATAACGGTAAGTTCGACAAGCGTATCATTTCAAGTGGTACGCTTGTTTTTGAAAAGGGAAAGAAGCCAGCTAAAGAGTTTGCAACAGAAAAAGAAGCAGATGAATACATTGAGGAAAGGCAAAAAGAGGATAAGAAATCTGAATAATTGCTGATATTCTGGTAATACTTTCCATGTATAAGGAGGCAGATGAATATGGTGAGTGCAGATGCAAAGCATCAGGATATTCACACTTTTGATAGAAGTCAGGCAACTAATATTGCAGATATTAAGATTGATGACGGAAAAGAACTAAAGAAAAGGATTCTTGATTATGTTGAGCAGGTCAGGAATCCTTATTTTCTTACAGTGGGCGATGTATTGGTGCAGATGGATTATGCGGACACACCATATTCGTTCAATGATAGGTATAAAAGAATAATTGTTAATGCGAGTGCATAAAAAACAAAAATTGGTAGTGGAGTTTTGCGAGGAAGTATGGTATATTAGGACTCAGAAGAAAACCAAATCGCGAAACTCCATTTTATTAGATGGTCTAACTAATAAAATTGGAGGTACGCAATATGAAAGAAAACATTTCAAACAAAATCTATAAAGCTGCCGTCTACGTTAGATTATCTCGTGAAGACGGTGATGTTGCTAATGCCCAAAAGGACGAAAGCGACAGCATTTCAATCAGAAATCTCTGATACAACATTTCATAAGTAGTAAAACAGATATTGAATTAGTAGAAATCTTTGAGGATGACGGATATTCCGGCGTGTTTTTTGATAACAGACCGGGTTTTCAAAGTATGCTTGATGCCATTGAAGAAGGCAAGGTTGACACAGTAATTGTAAAGGACTTGTCAAGATTGGGGCGTAATTATGTAGAGGTAGGTCGTACAGTTGAAGATTTCTTGGATGTGTACGAATTAAGGCTGATATCCTTAAATGATAATGTAGACACCATTGACGGAGATGAAAAAGTAAGGGATATTATTATTCCCTTCTTGAACATATTGTATGAACAGTATGCTAGAGATACTTCCAACAAGACAAGAGCTGCATTAGATACTAAATGTAAGGATGGTCAGTTTATTGGTTCGTACGCTCCGTTTGGATACAAAAAATCAGAGACGGATAAGAATAAATTGGAAATTGATGAATCTGTTGCCCCGGTGGTGCGACTGATTTTTAAATTATATATAGAGGGCTTTAGTGCTCAGATGATTGCAAAGAAGCTTGAGAGTGAACATATTCCGGCACCTATGGACCAGAAAAGAGAACAGGGTGTTAAGTGCGGAAATGGATTCAAGATGTATAAGAAAAGTGTTTGGGATAGCAATATGGTAGGCAGAATCTTAAAGAATGAGGTTTATGTCGGTAATCTGGTGCAAGGGAAGGTCAGTAAGCGTAATTTTAAGCAAAAGAAAAGATATACAAAGAGTGAAGAACGCTGGATACGATATGAAAATGCTCATAAAGGTATCATCGACAGGCTTGATTTCGACATTGTTCAGCAGCTTCTATCGGAAGATGTACGAAGAGGAACTGCGGACAGTGAATTAAGCATATTTGCAGGTAAGGTGTATTGCGGTGACTGTGGAGAGGCGATGCATAGAAGAAAGGTAAAAGCTAAAGATAAGTTTTATTCATATTACAGCTGTTCTTCTAATAAAAAAGATAAATCGTCTTGTACTCAGCATAATATCGCGGAGACATTGTTGATAAAGACTGTAAAAGAAAGTGTAAACTTTCAGTCACATTTGCTTAAGAATATTCAGGAAGTAATGGAGTATTGCAAGGCACAATGGGATGAAGAACAGTTATTTGAAAATTTAGAAGTAAAAAAGCTGGAGCTTGAAGATATGTTGAAGCTTCAGTTAGAACGAATTAAATCTTTATATGAGGACGTAAAGGACGGTCTTATTACAAAGGAAGAATATCTTGATTATAAGCTTGGATATCAGCAGAAGACGGTAGAACTCAAGAATAGAATCGTAGACTTGGAGGATAAGATACAGAATCGAAAGTCGGCATTAGATAATTCTGAATGGATGGATAGATTTTATCAGTATGCGGATATAGAGGAATTGTCACGTTTAGTAGTGGCACAGCTGATTAAAGCAATATATGTCTATGAAGATAAGAGAATCAGAATTGTGTTCAACTATCAGGACCAGTTAGCGGAGATAAATGAGCTGCTGGAAGAGCAGAAGGTTATTACAGAGGAGGCGGTTTAATGGCACGAGTTAGTAGAAAACAAAACACCATTAAGCCGGAAGTAAAAGAAAAGGCTTCTTTGGTACAGGCTGCGGTGTATTTGAGATTATCTGTTAAGGATAATGGTAAAGATGATTGTGACAGCATAGAAAATCAGGAAATGATAGTTAGGAATTATCTAAAGAACAAACCGGATATTGCGATTGCTAAAGTATTCGTAGAAAACGGTCATACAGGTACTGTGTTTGACAGACCGGTATTTAATTCCATGATGGAAGCAGTGGAGAGTGGTATTTATAATTGTGTGGTTGTTAAGGATTTGTCCCGTTTTGGAAGAAATGCTCTTGATGCTACCGATTATATTACAAATATATTTCCTGAGATGGGTATTCGGTTCATATCTGTCAGAGATAATTACGATAGTGAGCTTGATACGGATGGCAAAGACCAGATGTATATTATGATTGATAATTTCATCAATGAATTGTATTCAAAGGATATATCAAGAAAATCATGCACAGTCCTTCGCTCCAAGCGAAAGCAGGGCTTGTATATAGGTGGATATGCACCGTATGGATATAAGAAATCTGAAGATGATAAATATGTCTTGGAGATTGATGAGGAAGCTGCGGCTGTAGTGAGAAAGATATTTGAATGGAGAGCAGAAGGTCAGGGATATAGTGAGATATACAATCGGCTGAACAAAATGCATATTCCGTCCCCTACTTATTATAAGTATTTGAAGGGTATCTATTCAAATTACAGTAAAACAGGAAAGCAATATCCTTGGTCTAAGCATGTGTTATTTGATATGTTAAGAAATCAGACATATATAGGTGATGTGGTACAAGGCAAACAGTTGGCTGGATTATATCAGAATCAAAAGCTTCAACCAGTAGGAAAAGATAAATGGATCATTGTAGAAGGTAAGCATGAGCCTATCATTTCCAAGGAATTATTTGAAGCAGTACAGCGAGTGAATGAAACAAAGCAGGCTGAATATGAAAAAAATGCAAATAAGTATAATCTTCCAAAAGTTGAAAATGTGTATACCGGATATGTTTTCTGTGGCGATTGTGGATTTGCCATGAAAATGGTTCGGTCCTTAAGCACAAAAAAGGATAAGGCTTATTATAACTATAAATGTGGAAATTATCATATGCATGGTAAAGATTATTGTACACCTAAGAAGCTTAGAAAGGCAGACTTGGATGTGGCAGTTCTTGAAACGATAAAGCTACATATTGCTTTATTTGTTGATATGAAGGAAGAGTTAAAACGGTTGAATAATAATTCTGCAATTAGAGTTCACACAAAAGAAACTCTCCGTAAAATAAAAGAATTGCAGTTGCAAGAGGACAGAATTTCTAGGATAAGAACCTCTTTATATGATGATTATAAGGATGGATTGCTGACAAGCGAAGAATTTGTGGAAATGCGAGATTTATATTCAAAACAGCTAGATGATATTAGAAGTGAACTTAAATCCCTAGAGGAGGATAAGAATTACCGTGAGATAGAGGTAAAGACTTCTGGAGTCTGGAGTAAGGCTGTGATGCAATTCAAAAACCCGCAGGAAGTTACCAGAGAACTTGTCGAGGCAATTATTGACAGGATTGATGTGTATGATAATGAAAAGATTAAGATCACTTTCAAGTGTATGGATGAATTTGAACGCTTGGGAGAAGAAATAAAGAAAAGGAAGGAGGAAGTTGCGTAATGAGGCAGAAATTGATGGGTAATTATAAAGGCACGATTGGAATGTATTTAAGATTATCATCAGAGGATGAGGATACAGATTTTGTAGGTAAGAAATACGAAAGTGAGAGTATTACCAATCAAAGAAAACTCATTCGTGACTATATTTTAGGGATCGAGGAACTGGAAGACTATGATGTGGTTGAATTTGTGGACGATGGTATGAGTGGTACGAATATGGAAAGACCGGGTTTCAGAGAAATGATCGCAGCGGCAGAGAAAGGTCTTGTTGATGTCATTATTGTAAAAGACTTGTCAAGAATTGGAAGAAATTATGTTGAAGTTGGTAATATTCTTGAACAGGAATTTCCGGCAATGAATATTCGTGTCATTGCTATTAATGACAGTTTTGATAGTGATGACTATGAGGGAACAACTGCAGGAATGGCAGTTATTATTAAAATGATGACCTATGATTTATATAGTAAGCAGTTATCCTCGAAGGTAAAAGAAGTACAATATCGTTTGATGGAGGAGGGCAGATTCGTAAATACACCGCCGTATGGCTATATGGTGTTGCCGGAAAAGAAGCATCAATTAGTGATTGATGAAGAAGCGGCAAAGATTGTCAGATTGATTTTTAAGATGGTGATTAAGGGGATTAGTTCTTCTGATGTAGCGCTGCATTTAAATGAGCAGGGCATATTGCCACCATCAGAATATAAGAAGTTAAACAAAAGGAATGCTCGTTTTAATAAGAATCCTATATGGACTCATCCTAAAATTGTGGATATTATTAGAAATGAAAAATATCGTGGTGCTATGGTGTATCACACAAGAAAGAAGCAGAGAGTATCTGATAAGCAGGCTAAGAGGACAAATAAGAAAACTTGGCTTGTGATTGAAGGTACTCATGAACCGATAGTTTCTGATGAAGAGTTCAGATTAGCACAGGAAGCTCTTGTTACCCGTAAAATTTCCACTAGGAAAAAGCCTAAACCGGATAACGTGTATGTGTGTCCGTACTGTGGTTTTAAATTGAGAAAAACCTATGGAAATGACACATATCTTTCCTGTTCTCATGTGATGTATACCGGCAATGAGGATTGCAAAAAAATATATTGGTCTAAAACTGATATAGAGAATGTTATCTATCAAATCTTCTGTGTGCAGGTTAAGTTATATTTGACTGAGCAGACGAGAGTGGAAACTGATATGATTAGCAGAGATACGATTAAGGAAAAGAAGCAAGTCATTAATTTTCTTAACAAGAGTTATTCGGCTATAAATTTCCGTAAGTCTGAATTGTATGATAAATACAAAGATGGGGAACTTGATAGAGACGCTTTTGTCAGAGAAAAGAATAGATATGCTGATGAAGGTATTCGTGTGAAGAAGGAAATTGAACAGGCGGAGTTGGAGCTTCAGGAATTGGAAGAGGCATATTCTAAAATGGAATGGAAGAAGCAGGAAGAGAAGAAAGCAGACAGCTTGTTAAACTTACCTGCTGACAAGGTTAAGGAAGTAATGTATAATTTTATTGACCAGGTGCTAGTCTATGATGACAAGAACATTAAAGTGAAATGGAATTTTGCCGATGGATTGGGCATGGTTTCATAATAAGCTTGGCAGGAATCAAAAAAATGATTTCTGCCAAGAAAAATTTTTGGTTCTTAGTTGACAGTTTAGGATGATCTGGGACGCATCGTTATCCCAAAGGAAATTCGCAGAACACTCCGCATCCGAGAGGCGGACCCGTTGGAAATCTTTACGGACAGGGAAGGTGAGATCATCCTGAAAAAATATTCCCCGATCGGAGAGATGACAGCATTTGCCAAGCAATATGCGGAAAGTCTGGCACAGGTGTCCGGACATGCGGCGGTCATTGCAGACAGGGATCAATTCATTACTGCAGCAGGCGGCTGCAAAGCTATGATAGGGAAATCCATCGGAAGAGCATTGGAAGATAAGATGAACAACCGGGAGATGGTTATGGCATCCAGAGGTGACCGCAGCTTTATCGAAATCAGTGATGAGGAAGAAAAGGAATATGTCCATGAGGCAATCTGTCCGATTATCTGTGAGGGTGATGTAATTGGTGCAGTCATCTTGTTGGAAAACGACAACAAATCCCGGATGGGAGAGGTGGAGCAGAAGCTGATCCAGTCCGCAGCCGGTTTCCTTGGAAGGCAGATGGAGCAGTAAAAGTGAATGATCAAAACAAAAATGCCTCTCCGGCTATATGGAATGATTCCGGCCGGAGGGGCATTTTATTTATGCCTGGCTCATGCGGTCAAGCAGTTCAATCTTGATGTCATAAAGCTTGTTGGAAAGATCCACATAAACCTGATGCGGGTTGACCAGACGTTTTGTCTCTTCCCAGAGTGTGTTAAGCTCTTGTTGACAGTAGGCACGGATGTCCATGACCTTCGGAGATTCATAGCAGCATTCCCCGTTTTTGAAAACCGGAATCATCAGTTCACGCAGTGTATAGGTTCCGGCAGCCAGCTTTGTCTTCTTCCACGGTTCTAACGGATCAAAGAGGAGCAATGGTTCATTTTCATCAAAGGTCTCATCGACCAGGCAGATCAGATCTGCCTTGATCTTGCCGCTTTCTTTTTCATAAATACGATAGATTTTCTTATTGCCCGGATTGGTGACCTTTTCCGTATTCTCAGAGAGTTTGATCTTGGGAATAAATTCGCCGTTTTTATCCTGAATGGCAGCTAATTTGTATACACCGCCGAAGGAAGGACAGCTTCTGGAGGTAATCATATGCGTTCCGACACCCCAGGAGGTAATGGCAGCGCCCTGAGCCTTTAAGCTGTCAATTAAGAATTCATCCAGATCATTGGAAGCGGAAATGACCGCGTCCGTAAATCCTGCCGCATCCAACATCTTACGTGCCTTTTTAGAAAGATAAGCAAGGTCACCGCTGTCTAAGCGGATGCCGTAGAAGGTAAGCGGAATGCCGGCTTCACGCATTTCCGTAAAGACACGGATGGCATTCGGAACGCCGGATTTTAAAGTATCGTAGGTATCGACCAGAAGAATGCAGGCAGACGGATACATATTGGCATATTCTTTAAAAGCAGTATATTCATCCGGGAAGCTCATGATCCAGCTGTGGGCGTGTGTGCCTTTGACCGGAACATCAAAAAGCTGTCCGGCAAGGACGTTGCTGGTACCGATACAGCCGCCGATCATGGCAGCGCGTGCGCCATAAGTGCCTGCATCCGGTCCCTGTGCACGGCGCAGACCGAATTCCATAATGCCGTCGCCCTTTGCCGCATAGCAGACACGGGCTGCCTTGGTAGCAATCAGACTCTGATGGTTGATAATATTTAAAATTGCCGTTTCGACTAACTGCGCTTCCATAATCGGTGCAATAACCTTGATCAGAGGCTCACGCGGAAAGATTAAGGTGCCTTCCGGAATGGCATAAATGTCACCGGAAAATTTAAAGTCTTTCAGATAATCCAGAAAATCCTGACCAAAGATACCGAGGCTTGCCAGATAATCGATATCTGCTTTTGTAAAGTGAAGATTCTTGATATAATCAATCACCTGCTCTAAGCCTGCGCAGATGGCATAGCCGCCGTCACCGGGATTATTGCGGTAAAACATATCAAAGATTACGGTTTCATTTTTGTCCTTGTTCTTAAAATAGCCCTGCATCATTGTCAGTTCGTACAGATCTGTCAGCAGGGTCAGATTTCGTTGATCCATTTAGAATCCCTCCATAATAAATAATGCAAAATATAGGATATACCATGATCTTGCGTTGTATTTATGTAGATTATACTCTTACTTTCTCAAAATCACAAGGGACAATTCAGGTGACAAGACAGTAATGCGAGAATGATAAAAATAAAAATATTTTATCGGTTGGATGATAGCAGGAATACATTGGATATGGTACAATGAAACAAATTGGGAGGGAAAGTAATGCAGTTTGATGAGGAAATCCGTTTTACACATTCTGCCGTATTGGCAAAGGATAACAAGCCATATGTGTCGGTTCGTTTTGAGCGTGGAAAAGATGTCGCTGAGGGCAGTGTGCCTGCCTGTAAAATCGAAAGAAATCAAGGGTTTACACAGGAAGAAATATTAGGGTTAGAAGGCTATCTGGAATTGAATGCAAAGGAAATTCTAAGAAAGGCAAAAGATATTTCGGGGATCACACACTGGTTCTAGGAATATAAGAAAGGGCTTGACAATCCTTAAGCACGGGCACTATAATTAATACCAAATAGAAAAAAGGCGTTGACGGAGACAGTACATATTTCTTCAAAGAAACAGCGAGCCGGGGAGGGTGTGAGTCCGGTACGAGTAGAGAAATGTGGAATATCACTTCTGAGCCGCAGTGCTAAAATCTGATGTGATGGTGTAAAGAGAGTAAGCATTGACGCAGTTCCGGCGTTACAGGAAGCCATATTGATCTGCAGCCATAACAGGCGGTGGTGCGTATGATGTAACAGGTGGTATTATGAGTAAATTTTAGATCTCGTCCTTTTACGGATGGGGTCTTTTTTAATTTTAATATCTTGAGAAAGGAAGAAAGCAATGTATCAGAAAGTATCAACCGATTTGAACTTTGTGGAACGCGAGAAAGAAATTGAAAAGTTCTGGCGCGAAAATGACATTTTCCGAAAGAGTATGGAAAATCGTAAGGAAGGAGAGACCTATACCTTCTACGATGGACCGCCGACCGCAAACGGAAAACCCCATATCGGTCACGTGCTGACCCGTGTTATCAAGGATATGATTCCGAGATACCGCACCATGAAAGGCTATATGGTTCCGAGAAAGGCAGGCTGGGATACCCATGGACTTCCGGTTGAGCTGGAAGTGGAAAAGCTTTTGGGACTCGACGGCAAGGAGCAGATCGAGGAATACGGTCTTGATCCGTTTATTACAAAATGTAAAGAAAGCGTCTGGAAATACAAGGGGATGTGGGAGGATTTCTCCGGCACCGTAGGTTTCTGGGCAGATATGGATGATCCGTATGCAACCTATCATGATGACTATATTGAATCCGAGTGGTGGGCATTAAAAGAAATCTGGGATAAGGGACTCTTATATAAGGGCTTTAAGATTGTACCGTACTGCCCACGTTGTGGAACCCCGCTTTCCTCTCATGAGGTGGCCCAGGGCTATAAGTCCGTTAAGGAGCGTTCCGCTGTCGTGCGCTTCAAGGTAGTGGGTGAGGATGCGTATTTCCTGGCGTGGACCACAACTCCGTGGACGCTGCCATCCAACGTGGCTCTTTGCGTGAATCCGGATGAGATTTACTGCAAGGTAAAGGCAGCAGATGGCTATACTTATTATATGGCGCAGGCACTTTTGGACCGTGTACTGGGCAGGCTGGCTGAAGAAGACAGTGATAAAGCAGCTTATGAGGTGCTTGAGACCTGTACCGGTAAGGATCTGGAATACAAGGAATACGAGCCGCTTTATCAATGTGCGGGTGATAAGGCAAAAGCACAGAATAAGAAAGGGCACTTCGTAACATGTGA
>JGI24710J26742_10001479_pt1 | contig 21561 bp, 19 predicted proteins | sample BioPla2DNA2_FD_26742 | JGI IMG/M metagenome (IMG submission 26742) | reverse complement strand
AAACCTGTTAATCTATTGACAAAAACCCTCCATTTTGGTACTATTGCTCTAATGCGCAACGCTTTAAAGTAATAAAGTGGTCTGGGAATTGTACTTGGCTTTGATACTATGGTAAAATAATTACCAATAAGTTTAAAGGGCTTTGGAGGTAAAGCTAGGATAGTCACAGATATACGCAATTTATAGACAAGAGGTAATTGAAAGGAGTTTTATCATTGGATGAAAGAGTGATAATGCTGGGAAATGAAGCATTGGCCAGAGGAGCATATGAGGCAGGATGTAAGGTATCTGCAGCCTACCCTGGTACCCCTAGCACAGAGATTAGTGAAAATATTGTTAAATATGATGATATATATAGTGAATGGTCCCCGAATGAGAAAGTAGCTCTTGAGGTGGCTATTGGCGCTTCTATGAGTGGGGTAAGAGCATTGGCTTCTATGAAGCATGTAGGACTTAATGTTGCTTCAGATCCTTTATATACTGTATCCTATATAGGTGTAAATGGTGGTCTTGTAATTATAGTTGCTGATGATCCTGGCTTATATAGCTCACAGAATGAGCAGGATACAAGAGCTGTTGCAAGGGCGGCTAAGGTTCCTGTTCTTGAACCAGCCGACAGCTTTGAAGCTAAGGAATATGTTAAGTTTGCCTACGAGCTTAGTGAAAAATATGATACTCCTGTTATTATTAGGACAACAACAAGGTTATCTCATTCACAAGGGCTTGTTACCTTAGGGGAAAGAGTACATATTGAAGACAAGCCATATGTAAAGAATATAGCTAAGAATGTTATGATGCCTGGTAATGCTAAGGGACGACATCTTGTAGTCGAAAGTAGGGAGAATGCACTAATTAATGATAGTAGTGACTTTTCGATTAACAGTGTTGAATACAATGATAGCAAAATAGGTATAATAACCTCCGGAATTCCATACCTGTATGTTAAGGAGGCGTTGCCAGAAGCTTCTGTATTAAAGCTTGGAATAGTAAATCCTCTACCAAGAAGGCTTATTGAGGAATTTGCTTCTAAGGTAGATAAATTATATGTTGTAGAGGAACTAGATCCTATTATCGAGGAACAAGTAAAGTCATGGGGAATTAAGGCGATAGGTAAGGATATTCTAACAGTACAAGGGGAATATTCAGCCAACCTATTAAGGAAAGCTATTAAGGGAGAAGATATATCAGTTCTGCCGGCAGCTCAGGTTCCAGGTCGTCCTCCAATTCTTTGTCCGGGATGTCCTCATAGAAGCACATTTACAGTTATGAACAAATTGAAGCTTCATGGAGCTGGTGATGTTGGTTGCTATACTCTTGGAGCCGTAGCTCCTTTAAGCTGTGTTGATACCATGATTTGCATGGGAGCAAGTATTTCCTCTCTTCATGGTATGGAGAAAGCTAAGGGTAAGGATTATATTAAAAATTGGGTGGCTGTAATAGGTGATTCCACATTTATACATACAGGTATTAATTCTCTTATTAATATGGTATATAATAAAGGAACTGGAACAGTTTTGATATTGGATAATTCCACTACCGCTATGACAGGACATCAAGAGCATGCAGCTACTGGACTTACTTTGAAGGGTGAAGAAACCCATCTAGTTGATCTTGTAGCCTTATGTAAAGCAGTGGGAGTTAATCATGTTCATGTGGTGGATGCATTCGATACTTCTTTATTAGAGAATACACTTAAAGAAGCTGTAAACCTTGAGGAGATTGTAGTTATTATTGCCAAAGCACCTTGTGCATTGCTGAAGAAGGGGCCAATAACAAAACAATATCGAGTTAATGACGAAACTTGTAGACGATGTGGCATGTGCTTAAAGCCTGGTTGTCCTGCCATTACCAAAAAAGAAGATGGTGCCATAGTAATCGATGATACTATGTGCGATGGTTGTGGACTTTGTGAGCAAATGTGTAGGTTTGGCGCTATAGAAGAAGTCATCATTAGATAGTTTACATGTTATTGAGAAAGGCATGGTAATGAATATGAAAACGAAGAATATAATGATTGTAGGTGTTGGTGGACAGGGAACCCTGCTAACTAGTAGAATTCTTGGAGGACTAACAATTAAAGCAGGATATGATGTAAAGCTGTCTGAAGTACATGGAATGGCTCAGAGAGGTGGTAGCGTTGTTACATTCGTAAGATATGGAGACAAGGTATATGAACCTATAGTAGAAGAGGGACAGGCCGATGTGATAATTGCTTTTGAAAAGCTGGAAGCAATGAGGTATGCTCATTATCTAAAAGAGGGAGGAGCAATGGTTGTTAATGACCAAAGAATAGATCCCATGCCAGTAGTAATTGGAGCTGCAAAATATCCTGAGAGTATTATAGAGGATTTAGAGAAAAAGTATAGGGTATATAAGATAGATGCTTTGACTGAAGCAAAAGAACTAGGTAATAGTAAGGTTTTTAATATAATAGTATTAGGCATTGCTGCTCAGCATATGGATTTTTCAGAGGAAGATTGGCTTACCGTAATTGAGGAGACAGTACCAAAGAAAACCATTGATATTAACAAAAAGGCCTTTACTATTGGATATAACCAAAGAACGAAATAACCTTTATGAAAGGAATGGCTACTGATATGATATGGAATGAAACCAAAGAATGTATGAGCAGAGATGAAATCTATAATCTTCAAAGTGCTCGCCTTGTTAAATTGGTAAAGAGAGTATATCATAATGTTGAATTTTATCGTAAGAAGATGCAGGAATTAGGTCTTGAACCAGGAGATATCACTGGACTTGAGGATCTTAATAAGCTTCCATTTACAACAAAAGAGGACTTAAGAGATAATTATCCTTTTGGACTATTTGCTGTACCACAATCTGAGATAGTAAGAGTTCATGCTTCTTCAGGTACCACAGGTAAGGCCACTGTGGTTGGTTATACGAGAAGGGATATAGAGAATTGGCAGGAATGTGTTGCCAGAGTATTAGCTATGGCTGGGATTGATAGAGGTGATAAAGTCCTGGTTGCCTATGGATATGGACTATTCACAGGAGGATTAGGTCTACATTACGGGGCAGAGAATCTTGGAGCTACTGTTATTCCAATGTCAACTGGTAATACTAGCAAGCTTGTAACCCTATTGGAAGATTTTAATGCATCTGCCATAGCATGTACACCTTCCTACCTTCTTCATATAGCAGAGGTACTTGAAGAGGAAAATAAGGTTGAAAATCTAACCTTAAAGGCGGCTATATGTGGAGCTGAGCCTTGGACTGATAATATGAGACGGGAAATTGAAAAAAGATTAAATATCAAAGCCTTTGACATCTATGGACTAAGTGAAATTATGGGACCAGGAGTGGCAGCGGACTGCGAATACCACCAAGGCCTACATGTGTATGAGGATCATTTTATTCCTGAAATTATTGATCCAAATACTTTAGAGCCATGTAAAGATGGAGAGATTGGGGAGTTGGTATTCACCCCTATAACAAAAGAAGCCTTACCATTACTTCGCTATCGTACAAGAGACCTTACCAGCATAAATTATGAACCTTGTCAGTGTGGAAGAACACTTTGTAGAATATCAAGGTTTAAGGGACGCTCCGATGACATGCTTATTATCCGTGGAGTTAATGTATTCCCATCTCAGGTAGAAACAGCCCTACTTGAAATAGGTGAAACTAGCGCTCATTATCTTATGATAGTAGATCGAGTTAACAATATGGACGTTCTTGAGGTTCAAGTGGAAATTGAGGATCGTTTCTTTTCAGATGAGATAAGAGAACTTGAAAAACTTACCAAGAAAATAGCATATAAACTTAAGACAGCTTTAGGGCTATCTGTAAAGGTAAAGCTTGTTGAACCTAGAACCCTAGAGAGAAGCCATGGTAAAGCAAAAAGAGTTATAGACCTCAGAAAAATCGATTAAAAAGGAGGAGGAAGATGCTAATTAAACAATTATCAGTATTTGTTGAGAACATGAAGGGAAGACTAGTTGGAATTACTGAAGCATTACTAAAGGAGAATATCAATATTGCCTCATTTAGCTTAGCAGATTCATCAGAGTATGGCGTCCTTAGAATGATAGTGTCAGACCCAGAGAAAGGCAGAAGTGTTCTTAAAGACCAAGGCCTTTCTGCAAGACTTACTGAAGTTGTTGCTGTAAAGATTAGGCAGGAACCAGGCACCCTAAGTAGATTACTTAAAATGCTATATGAAGAAGGCTTTAGTGTAGAATATATGTATACCCTCTCCACTACCGGAAGCAATACTTCCATAATTATGAAAATAGCAGATCCTCAGGCAGCACTTGATGCTTTAAGTAAGCATGGATATGAGGTTTGTACTGATGTAGAAGCGTACGAAATTAACAGTTATAGGCCAAATTTATAATTGACACATAATAGAAATAGTGCTATGATTACATTGTTGTTGAATAGGTCAACAATCAATTTTATTATTTTTTTGGAGGAATTATACATGAACAAAGGTACAGTTAAGTGGTTTAACAACCAAAAAGGATTTGGATTTATCTCTGATGAGTCAGGCAACGATGTATTCGTACATTACACAGGTCTTAACATGGAAGGTTTCAAATCTTTAGAAGAAGGCCAAGAAGTTGAATTTGAAGTAGTTCAGGGAGCTAAGGGTCCTCAGGCAACAAACGTTACTAGATTATAATCAATATTGGGTTTACAGTGTACCTTTTTCTGTTATATAGATTTTGTTAGTCGCATCAAGTATATAAAGAAATAAGCTATATTGTTACGAAATTGATTAAAGGTTATCCTTAAGGAAGTATTCCTTAAGGATAACCTTTTTTTGATTCATGACAAGTGAATTGGTTTGCTAAATCATCTTGTTTGGGTGAAAGGAAATTGTGTATTAACAAGCTTGTTAAACACTAATCATCCCATTATTACTTAGTTTATTAAGTATTCTATAGATAGGCTTAAATAGAAATAGTGTTACAATAAAATTCCCTATACCATGGATTATATCAAAGGGGATTCCACTAACCCAATAGGCGATTCCAGTGGGAAAGCCCCCAGTAATAAAGTATGGTATGGAACACAATGCTCCAAAACCTAGACCGAAGGCACCTGATATGGTAGCCCATAATATAAGTTCTTTTCTTTTTCTAAAGAAATTGGCCACAAAAAAGAGAATTGTCCACACATATAGATAATTGATCCACCAGGGTCCAAAACCGTAGAAGAAGCCTTCTAGCAAAACAAATATATATATAATATATAAGGTCCGGTATCCAAATACTAGAGTGAAAACTATGACTAGAAGGGATACCAACTCTAAGTTTGGGATTGGTAACAAACCCATAGCCACTTGGATACCAACTAGGATTGCCCCCATCATTCCAATAATTACTATATCTTTAATCTTCATATGCCCACCAATTAGTATCCAACCATTAGTGTAATCTCATAATGATCTCCATCAGCTATGGCTATGTCATTAACGCCATATGGAAGGTATTCACCATTTTTCGTTACCTGCCACCACTCTTGATTGTCGACCTCTGCTTCACGACCATTAACTCCAGTAATAAAAAAGCCATAATCACTATCAGAACCGTTTATTAAGTCCTTTTCATCTAGTGCCTGACGGAGAAATTCCGCATCTGTATTGATCTTAAATTCTTGGCTGTCGTCTTCAGAAGTAATAACCTGGACTACGATGCTTTTATCACCTTTCATTCCTTGTGGACCCAATTTCGTGTAGATAAGGCCCATTACAATAACTAGTACTACTAGGGCTATAGTTGAGACTATTCCTACTAGATTTTTAGATTTTTTCTTCATAAGATTTTCCTTTCTTTTGTAGATATAATTAGCCTGGGAAGAACTAAAAAAGCCCTTCCCGAAAAGAGGAAAAGGACAATAAGATTCATCTTGAATAAGAAAATTATTATACCTTCGTCCATTACTCGTGGAACCTTGGTAACAGCTTTAAGCAGGTATTCTGACTTATGGATCTTAGCTTACTTTAGTGTCTTCCCAGATATACTTAACATTAAGATATCCAGTGACTTATCAAGGCATATGCCTTGCTAATGAAAGCTCCCCAAATACAGCGGCGAGACCGTACAGGATTCAAACCTGTTTCCCTATTATGCCAGAGTTGCATGGTATGTGCATAATCTGGCCACTTAAAACCAACTATTTTAGTTTGGATTGATTATAGCACCATTAAATAGGGGTGTCAATGATTCGATTTATGGTTATTATTGGTTTATATCTGTGAAAATAATTGATATTAGTTGGGTTTATGCTATAATTAATTGTAGTGAAAAAGTATGAAAAATAGTAAGGACTTAGATAAAAATCATGATTTCCAGAATATAAAGAAAGGTATGGATTATGACATGAAAATTGAAAAGAAACTATATGGACTAACAAATGATGGTAAAGAGGCATATCTATATACCGTCACTAATGACAAGGGAATGGAAGTATCATTTACAAACTATGGAGCATGCATAGTAAGTATAATTGTTCCTGATTCAAAGGGGAATAAAGCTGATGTTGTCTTAGGATATGATAATCTTGAAGGTTATCAAGAGGATCAAGCTGGATTTGGCGCATTTATAGGAAGGTATGCTAATAGAATAAGTGAAGGTAAATTTGTTATTAATGGAAAGACCTATGAATTAGAAAAGAATGATGGAAACAATACTCTACATGGCGGAAGTAAAGGATATAACAAATGTCTTTATGAAACCGAGATTTTTCAAGATGAGGACATGATAAGCGTTGAGTTTTCGAGACTTAGCCCTCATATGGAGCAGGGCTTTCCTGGTAATCTTGACATTAGTGTAACCTATAGCTTATCAGAAGCCAATGAATTAATGATTGAGTATCTTGTGGTTTCTGACCAAGATACAATCATCAACTTAACTAATCACAGCTACTTTAATCTTGCAGGCCACAATTCAGGATCTGCTTTAGACCATAAGCTATGGATTAAAGCTAATCAGTATAATCCTACTAATAATGAGCTAATTCCAACAGGAGAGCTTAAGGATGTAACAGGGACACCTATGGATTTTAGAAAATCAAAGAGTATTGGTCAGGATATTGACTTAGATTATGAACCTCTTAGGATAGCTAGAGGATATGATCATAATTATGTTTTGGACTTAAGCGGTGATGATGTGGAAAAGGTTGCCCAATTAGTTCATGAGGATAGTGGAAGAGTTATGGAAGTGTTTACTGATATGCCAGGTATGCAGCTTTATTCCAGTAATATGCTAGAGTCTGTTAAGAATTCTAAGGATGGAGCAAGCTACAATAGAGGACAAGGAATCTGTTTCGAAACACAGTTTTTCCCTAATTCATGTAATACCCCGGAATTTCCTTCCAGCATGATAAGGGCAGGAGAAGAGTTCGAGTCAGTTACTATTTATAAATTTTCTGCGAAATAGGAATATCTCAAACTAATACAGCTACATATGATAGATAACCACCCATCATATGTAGCTGTTAATAAATTACTTGGTACCGTAGATTCTATCTCCTGCATCTCCTAAGCCAGGAAGAATATAGCCATTACTATTTAATCTTTCATCCATACTTCCAATGAATATCTCAACATCGGGATGTGCACTTTTCAATCTTTCAACCCCTTCTGGTGCAGCTATTATACATAAGAAGTGAATTTTTTTAATGCCTCTCTTCTTTAATATATCAATTGCAGCCTCAGCTGAGCCACCTGTTGCAAGCATAGGGTCAACTACAAATATTTCGCGTTCAGCAGCATCGGATGGAAGTTTACAGAAGTACTCAACTGGCTCTAATGTTTCTTCGTTTCTATATAGACCAACATGTCCAACTTTCGCGTTGGGAATAAGACCTAGCATGCCATCAGCCATATGAAGACCTGCTCTTAGAATAGGAACAATACAAAGCTTTTTACCTTCTATTTCGTGAACAATGGTTTTACAAAGAGGTGTTTCAACTTCAACTCCTGTTAATGGAAGACTTCTAGTTGCCTCGTAGCATATAAGCAGGGCAACCTCAGATACTAAATCTCGAAATTCCTTTGTTGATGTTGTTTTACGTCTCATAATTCCTATCTTATGCTGGATTAAAGGATGATCCATGATAGTTACATTAGCCATTATTTTACCTCCTAAGTTTTATACTCCAAATTTGTCTAGTATGTCAAACCCTAAATCATTGCATTTGACACTATAATTAATTTACTGTTCTTCATTATAGCAAATTATGATGTCATATTAAAGGACAAATTTAATTATTTTTTACTATATTCCATTAAATAAAGTTTGGAATATAATAATAGAGGTTAAGAAATTATAACTAAATGTATAAATAACCATTTTGTACAAGGGTATAAGGTTTAAACTATCAAAAAATATGGGATCAAAATTTAGATGAGCTGGTATGATATTATGATCAGAAAGGATATAAAAGAAGCTATATACTTAAAAAGAGGAGAAGCCCGGTAGAGGGGGGAGGGTAGCTGCCGGGCTTATTTTATGAAAAAAATTATCTTGTAAGCAATATTAATTTTTTGACAAGTGAATTGATATTTAATTCATCTTGTATGATTAATCTCTTAATCTAGTTATTATTATATCCGACATATATGATTAGATTATGGATTAATTATGAACATTTTGTTAATAAAATTGCATCTTGTGTAAAAATAAGATTTGAATCGAAAAAAGTCGTATAATAAATACAATATACATTGGTTTATAAGGAAAGTATGACAGCAATTGCAGAGTGTTATTTAATGTCCTCAGAGAATAATAGTAATATAAATAACATTTTAAAATGCTATACTGGACAAAAAAATTGATATGTGTTATATAATTCAGGTGGAGAACAACGGTTTGCCCTGTTTAAGGAGTGATATTTATGGCAAATGTTTTTAGAAAATTAATCAGCAAAGAATTGGGTGAAGTGAATTATCGCCGCTATTCTTCCTATATAAAACGCAGTATGGTTAATAGAAAGGGTGAAAGCCAGTTATTATTTAATGACATGTATGAGAAACTGACTTCTCGGGATATAAAATCCATTGCTAAAATGCATGAGCGATTAAATGATACAATGCTATTAGCCTTTCGAATTAGTAAGAATTACTTCTTTGCATTTTTATTTTACGCTGTAGCTTCTTTATTTATTATCTCAAGAGAATTACAACCCATGTTCGGTTTGGGTGCTCTTATACTTATGAGTATTTGCTTTGCTTATAAAACCTATGAGTTTATAGTTAATAAATTTTGCTATATTGATGCACAGATTGTATTAGTATATAAAACAGTATTAGATAAAATAATAAGCAATGAGTATAAAAAAGCAAAGGCTGGTAAAATAGATTAATAAAACAAGTGAGGAAATGCTCATGAATGTATTTGAAGTTATGGGTCCTGTTATGGTAGGGCCTTCCAGCTCCCATACAGCTGGGGCTGTTAAAATAGGTTATATAGCAAGACAGCTATTAAGAGATGATGTAGCTAATGCAGAAATCCTTCTACATGGATCCTTCCTAGCTACTGGAGTTGGACACGGAACAGATAGAGCATTAGTAGCTGGACTCCTATCTATGAAGCCTGATGATGAAAGAATTCCTGATAGCTTCTCTTATGCGAGAGATGCAGGAATGGAATACTCATTTGGTGGAGTTGAGTTAAGACATGCTCATCCTAATTCAGCCCTACTAAAACTACAAGGTAAAAATGGAAATAAACTGGAGTTGGTTGGCTCTTCTATAGGTGGTGGAGCCATTAATATTGATAAGATTGATGGGCTAGATGCTAATTTTGCTGCTATTTATCCTACCCTAATTATTCACAATGTGGATGAACCAGGACATGTAGCAGATATTGCTACATTTCTTGAAAAATACTCTGTGAATATTGCCACTTTAAAACTATCTAGAGACAACAGAGGTGGCAGAGCAGTCATGGTGATTGAGTGTGACCAGGAGGTTCCCTTAGAACTTATTGAAAAACTACGGCAAAAAAAAGGTATATTAAAGGTTTCTTATCTTAGTATGGAGGACTAGATTGAAAAATAAAGATTTTTCGATCGTAAATTTGTGGACTAGGTAACATAAAAATCAACAATTATAATGTAGGAAGTATGCAGATTAGTGTGAATGTAATTTACGCAGATGAAAGGCATGGGTATTAAGATGAGCTTTAGAGCTTTGCAAGAAATTATAGATATAAGTGAAAAGACAGGCAAAAAATTCTGGGAAGTAATTATGGAAAACGACATGAATGAAAGAGCAGTATCCAGAGAAGATTCTTTTCAAAAAATGTACATGCTTTATGAAGCAATGAGAAGTGCCAATGACAATTATGATAAGAAGCTAATGTCTTGTAGTGGATTAGTCGGTGGAGATGGAGAAAAGGTTCGGATTGCACTTGAGAAAGGCAATTTAATTGGAGGACCTTTTGTAGGAGAAACCATATCTAAGGCTCTGAAAATGGGTGAGAATAATGCCTGTATGAAGCGAATAGTAGCTGCACCAACTGGTGGTGCTTGTGGAGTGCTTCCTGCTGTTTTATTAACCTACGAGGAGCAAATGAATGTAGATAAGGACAAGATGGTTGAGGCTATGTTCGTGGCATCAGGAATTGGTGTTGTTATATCAGTAAGAGCATTTCTGTCTGGTGCAGCTGGAGGATGTCAAGCGGAGATTGGTTCAGCAAGTGCTATGGCAGCAGGAGCTCTTGCTTATCTTCAAGGTGCAGATAATGAAGGAATAGCTCACGCCTGTGCCATATCTTTTAAAAACCTTATGGGTCTTGTATGTGATCCAGTAGCAGGTCTTGTGGAAGTACCATGTGTTAAGAGAAATGCGGGGGGAGCAGTGATTGCAATTGCAGCAGCTGATATGGCAGTTGCTGGTGTGCGAAGCCAGATACCTCCTGACGAAGTCATAGATGCCATGCGTGAGGTTGGTGAGCAGATACCAAGAACCCTTAGGGAAACTGGAGAAGGGGGAATTGCTGCAACGGTTACAGGGGATGAAATAGCAAAAAGAGTGCTAAAACATACTCCAATTTTATAAAAAATATTAATTATAATATTTGTCTTATGTTTATTTAAAAGGTGCCGATACATAATATGGACTTTTTAGATTTGCTAACTTGTATTGCTAGGAGAAAAATTTCATGAGATATGTGTCTATCGAGAACGTGACAGAAGGTATGTATTTGGCAAAACCCATTTATAATTCCCAAGGCTCAATACTACTAGGTAAGAATTTTCAATTAACGAATATATATTTGAAGAAGCTAAAAGAGCTTGGGTTTGTGGGATTATATATAGAAGATGAGATATCGAAAGATGTCTTTATTGAAGATGTTGTTAGCGATCAACTTAGAATGGATACTGTAACTAAGTTGGAAAGAATAGTAGAAGATACAGGGAATTTTGAAGAATTAACCCCTTTTTTATCTGGAATAATTGACAATATTATCGAGAATAAGGATGTTTTATTACAGATTAATAAACTTTTTAGTTATCATAACTATACTTATATTCATTGTGTTAATGTAGGTATACTATCTATTTGTATGGGAGTAAGGCTGGATTATAATAGGGAAAAACTTTTAAAACTAGGAATGGCAGGTATATTGCATGATATAGGTAAGAATCAAATACCCCTTGAGATACTAGACAAGCCAGGTAAATTGACGGAGGAGGAATTTGACCTTATTAAAATGCATCCAGTATATGGATATACAATGTTAAAAGGAAGTATAGAATTAAGTAGCATTACAAAGATCGGAATTTTACATCATCATGAAAGATGTGATGGTTCTGGCTACCCTAAAGGGCTTAGAAACGAGGAAATTTCTGATTTTGGAAAAATTATTGCAATTGCAGATACATATGATGCCTTAACATCAGATAGATCCTATCGTCCGGCATATACACCTTGGGAAGCATATGAGTACTTAATAGGAGATGGAGGTGTCCACTATGATTTTGGGATGCTAACAATATTCTCCAAATGCATTGCTGTTTTTCCTGTAGGTACTTGTGTAGAGCTAAGTGATGGTACCAAGGCCATTGTATTGGAGAATAATCCTGACAATCCCTTGAGGCCGGTTTTACGTAATCTAGAAAATAATACGGTAATGGATTTAAAAAATATTAAAAAGCATCATGCTTTATGCATAGCCCATATTGTGGAATAAAACTACATATCTTCATATGATAAAGTGGAATTTATAGAGAATATCTATGGATTCCTTTTTTGCTTCTTAAAAATATGCCATGGTTTGAGCTCCTGTTATATGGTAGAATTGTCTTATAAAATCAGTGTTGTGATGAAAGGGATAGGTATTAAAGTGAAGCTATTACATACATCGGATTTACATATAGGCAAAAGAGTCAATGAATTTTCTATGATTGAGGATCAGAAACATATACTTAATGAGATGCTTAAAATTGTAGATGAACACAAACCAGAAGGCTTTATTATAGCAGGGGATATATATGATAAGGGTATCCCTGGTGTGGAAGCTGTAACCTTATTTGATTGGTTTTTGACAGAATTGCATAATAGGGATATAGCAGTTTTTATAGTTAGTGGTAATCACGATTCCAGTGAGAGAATTGATTTTGCTGGAAGGATTATGGAGGAGAACAACATTCATATTGCCGGAGCTTACAATGGAGAATTACAGAAAGTCACCATCAGTGATGAATTTGGCCATCTTAATATATACCTTATGCCCTTTATAAAGCCGGCAACAATAAGGAGATTTTATCCTGATTTAAATATTGAGACTTATCAGGAGGCTGTGGAAGCTATTATTGATAATAGTGATATAGATCCTTCGGAGCGTAATCTTCTAGTTGCTCATCAGTTTATAACCTATGCTGGTAAAGAGCCTGAGAGAAGTGAATCAGAGGTTATATCTTTAGGAGGACTTGATAATATTGATGGGAGGGTATTTGATTGTTTTGATTATGTTGCCCTTGGTCATATCCATAGGCCTCAAAGGATAGGACGAGATACTGTAAGATATGCTGGTTCACCTTTAAAGTATTCATTTTCAGAATCAAGACACTCCAAATCTGTCACAATGGTAGAGATGGGGGAGAAGGGAACTGTCCAATTTGATATGCTTCCTCTAATACCTTTACGTGATATGAGAGAGATTAAGGGACCTATTGAAACCTTAATAGATCCTACAATATATAGGGAGGCTAATACCTTAGATTATATCCATGCTACTATTACAAATGAAGAGGAAATCTATGATGGGATAGGGACACTTAGAAGTGTATATCCCAATGTTATGAGGTTGGATTTTGAGAATAGTAGATCAGTATTTAATGAAAATGCCAGGATGGCAGCGGTAGATGTTGAAGAAAAATCATCTACTGAGCTGTTTGAGGAGTTTTATGAGAGTCAGAATAATGTGTCAATGTCTGATGTTCAGAAAAGTATTATAGTTGACATATTCGAAGAAATGGCAGGTGAAAGGGAATGAAACCGATTAAACTAGTTATGAGTGCCTTTGGACCTTTTAAAGGGGTTATAGAGCTACCATTTTCTGATCTAGGTTCAAGGGGGTTATTTCTAATAAGTGGAGACACCGGGGCTGGTAAAACCACTATATTTGATGCAATATCATTTGCCCTATATGGTAATGCCAGTGGAGAAAATCGTACCCCGGATTCCTTTCGCAGTGATTACGCAGAGGATGATGAAGAAACCTATGTAGAATTAACATTTACACATAAGGACAAGGAGTATTATGTAAAGAGAAACCCCTCATATAAAAGAAGGAAAAAAAGAGGTACAGGTACCACAGATGAGAAAGCTAATGCCGTCTTTAATATGGCCGATGGTCGTGTTATTACTGGATATGCTCCGGTTACCGAAGCTATAACAGAGCTTTTAGGTATAGATTGGAAGCAATATAAGCAAATATCCATGATCGCCCAAGGAGAATTTCTTCAGCTATTAACAGCCGATAGTAATGAGCGAGGGTTAATATTTAGAAAGGTATTTAATACCCAGATGTATGATCGAGTTCAGAAGAAGCTTAAGGAACTGAGTAATAAGTTAAAGTATCAATTAGAAGATATAGATAAGAGCATAGTACAATATCTTTCTAATGTTATCTGCAGTGAAGAAAGTGTTTATAAAGAAGGGTTTGCGGATTGGAAGAGGACCAAGGACATTCATAATGTTAGTAAGATGATGGAGTTGCTTTCTTCGATGATCAAAGAAGATGAAGATAAATATAATATTAAGAAAAAACATAATGAAGAGCTTAGTGAGCTAATAACAAAAAGGGCTTCGGAGCTTATAGAGGCCAAGCAGATCAATGACTTACTTCTTAGTAAGAAGCAATCTGAGGAAGAATATGCTAGGTTGTTAGAAAAAGCCCAGGTGATAAAGGCTAAGGAGGAATCCTATAATCTGGCTGAAAAGGCATTACATATTGTGAAGCCGGTGGCAGATGGATTTGAACGAATTATAAGGGAATTAAATGAACTCAATGAAGAGATTAAGGATGGAGAGGAAGAGAAAGCCAGGCTGGAGAGTGAGGCAAAAATCCTCTTAGAAAAATATAAAGCAAATCAAGAGAATAAGCCTAGAATAGGGAAACTATTAGGGCAGATTAATGAAAAAAAATCTGAGCTAAAAAAATACGAGATGATTGAGGAGCAAACAAAGCAAAAAGAAGANCTCTCTATTAATAAGATTAAATTAGAGAATACCATTAAGGAGCTTTCTGATAAAAAAGAANGCTTAGTTAAGGAGCAAGAAACTAAGGAGGCCTGGCTTCTTAAATATTCTGATACGGATAGAAAGCTTCTTCTATGTGATAATGAGTTACAAAAAACAATAACCTTAATCAATGGATTTAATAGGATACTTGAAAGCATTACTAATCTATATGCTGAACAAAGCACACTCACTGAGCTTCAAGGATTATTTAGAAGCTTGGAGGAGGAATATAAACCGATTAGGGACAGATATCAAGAAATGGAAGCCAGCTTCCTAAGAGAACAAGCAGGATTACTTGGGAAGGGTCTGGCTCCTGGCAATCCCTGCCCTGTATGTGGTTCGAAAGAGCATCCCAGTATTGCTGCCCTTACCGTCGATGCTCCTAGTGAGCAGGAGTTAAGAGAAGAAAAAGGTAAGATGGATAAAGCATATGAAGAGATGATTAATGCAAGCAATAAATGTGAGCATCAGAAATCAAAGATTGATCTTCTTGTGGATGCTATAATAGTTAATGTGGATGAAATGTTAGAATCAGATAGAAGTGTTGATAAAAGCATCATTAGTAAAAAACCTAAGACTATTGAGGAAATTCAAGTAATTGAAAAAATTGTTAAGGGTAAAGTATCTAGGGCAAGTGAGCAGAAAGCTACATTAGAACAAGAACTTAAGGAGTATAGGGAGAAGATTGAAAGGAAGAATGAGTGTACTGACATATTAATTAGTATAAAAGAACAGCTCCAGACCCTAGACCAGGATTTATCTCAGAATAGAGAAAATCTATCTACAACCTCCAACCAGATTAAGGTTTTAGAAGGGACCCTTAGAGCTTTACGAGAAGGTATGACCTATAATACTAAGGTAGAGGCAGAAGAAGGGATTAGGGTACTTGAGGAAGAGTACAATAGTTTACAATTGGATTTAGAAAAAGCAGAAAAGGCATATCGAGATAACGAAGGAAAGTTAGGCAATACTATAGCGGTCCTAAAGGATAATAAGAAAAAGCAGGTAACAAGGGCAAAGGAGCACCAAGCTGCTAAAGAAGACTATCAACTAAGGCTTCTGAAATGTGGTTTTTTGAAGAAAGATAAAGGAAGTACTAATACAAATGATCTTTCAATTGCCGTAAAAAAATTCAAGGCTTCCTTGCTTGATGAAGAGGCCCTTAAAGAGTTAAAAGGAGCTGTTGATGATTATTATAAAACCAAAGAAAATCTTGAGGAAAAACTAAGTCGTCTTAAGGAAGAAACAAAGGGTCATATTCTAAGGGATATTGATAAGCTTATGGAAGAGCAAAAGACTCTTAATAAAAGCAAAACTGAATGTGAGGAGTTAATTAATCAAATCTATAGCAGGTTGGTTAATAATCTTGGAATCTATAATAGAGTAGAGGAGAATAATAGGGAACAGGAGAAGGTCAGAGATAAATATCTAATATATAGTGATCTCAGTAAAACTGCCAATGGAGAACTAAGTGGCAAATCAAAAATCGCTTTTGAGCAATATGTACAGGCCTTCTATTTTGAAAGAGTAATACATGAGGCAAATCTTCGATTTACAAAGATGTCCAATAGCCAGTATGCTCTTATGCGAAAGGAAGATCCTACTAATTTTAGGAGCGCGGCCGGTCTAGAGCTTGAAGTAATGGACTACTATACAGGCAAAGCAAGATCAATCAAGTCTTTGTCTGGGGGAGAATCCTTTAAGGCAGCCCTATCCCTTGCCTTGGGACTATCCGATGTTATTCAAAGCTTTGCAGGTGGAGTTGAAATTGATACTATGTTTGTTGATGAAGGCTTTGGTTCGTTGGATAGTGATTCCTTAGAACAGGCCATAGAAACCTTGAACTCTTTAACAAGGGGTGATCGTCTTGTAGGTATCATATCCCATGTGAATGAATTAAAGGAAAGAATTGATAAAAAAATACTAATCCAAAAAAACATAGAAGGTAGTATGCTTAAAATAATAGTATGAGGCATAAAAGATCGAATTTTGTGTTGCTAATCTAGGTATGAACTAATATACTTATTTATAAATAGGTGTAATGAAATTTAACTAAGCTAGTAGTAAAAGTAGAATGATTATACATTGAAAGAAAGGATAAATATATGGGTTGTTTAGGTAATATCTTGTGGTTTATATTTGGTGGTTTTGTAAGTGGACTAAGCTGGGTCTTAGTTGGTTGCTTATGGTGTATAACAATCATAGGTATACCAGTAGGAATTCAGTGCTTTAAATTAGCTGGACTTAGCTTTTTCCCTTTCGGTAAGGAAGTGGAATATGGGGGAGGAGCTGGGTCATTATTGCTAAATATTATATGGTTGCTAGTGTCTGGAATTCCCTTAGCTATAGGATCAGCTGTTATTGGTGTGATTTTATGTATAACGATTATTGGTATACCCTTTGGACTTCAACATTTTAAGATAGCTAAGCTAGCCTTAATGCCCTTTGGAGCAACTGTAAGACATTAAAAATCAGTTGACTTGCCCCATATGATATCTGAATAAATATGGGTTAATTCTAGTGGGGCATTTGGATGCTCAATACGATATAACAGCTGATTGGCAAGGCGTATGCCCAAATGATGTGTTGGAACATTAACAGTGGTAAGCTTGCCTGTAACCATAGAATATTCAGTACTACCGTTAAATCCTGAAAGAGCTATATCTTCGGGAACTTTATAATTGTGCTCAACGAAATACTGCATCATAAAATTGGCGATAAAGTCACTGGCGCATACAAATGCCTGTGGCATTTTATCTAGGTTATCTAGGAAGGAAGAAATTTCTTCATAGTATGAATATATCCCAATTTTTCTTGTGAGGCAGTATTTTTCTTGCATTTTAATATTATTTTTTTCAAGTGCTAATTTGAAACCTTCAAAACGTTCCTTGTTAGTTAAAGCGTAACTAATATCTCCAATAAAGCCTATTTCTGTTCGGCCCTTTCTAATAATACTATTAGTTATTTCTTCTATTTTTCTTTGGCCAGCTAATAAGAATACATCTCCTGTAATCGTTTCCGTTGGGAAATCAGTAACTAAATCCAAAAAAACCTTGGGTATACTCAAATTATTAAGCATGGTCAACAGATGGATATCGTAGACATTGAGTATTACCATACCTTTAGATGTACCATTAGTTAACACGCTGGGTAATACATATCCCTCTTGGTAGCTAGCTGGAAGATATGTGTACATCATATTAATTCCCTGAGTGTCTAGAACCTTAGCTAATGAATGTATAATATTTATCCAGAATAGGGAGGATTCTGGTCTTGAAATTACTACGGAAATCGTTTTTTTTGGTTGCTTTTCCGAATGGGGGTCACCATTCTCTGTAAGGTAAGCTTCTGCTTCTTGCCCTGGTTTAAGATAACCAGTATCTTTTGCGGTCATGATTATCTGGTCACGGAGGGGCTTTGATACTCCTGGCTGATTATTAAGTACCTTCCATACAGTCACTCTAGAAACATTCAAAATATTAGCTATATCTTGCATTGTAACTTTTTTCATCTTTACACCACCAATTGAAATTTTTATCACTTGCAGTTATGAATTTTATAAAAGTATAGCACATTAAATAATTGACTGCAATGTTAATTTAACAAAAGTTAAAAAATATATATTATATGATTTTACTGAATAATTTATATACAACAAACAAACAATATATTAACAGCTTTCTCTAAAATTGTTATAAAAGTGTCCTATATACTTGGTGAATATTATGGAGAAAGATAAATAAGTATAAAAATCGTGTAAAAAGAATGATAAATATAATGTAAAAAATGTTGACCTTTATTAAAAATGGAGTTATTATAAAAAAACAAATTGTTTGGTGAATATGATGTAAAGCACTAAAAACAGGACAGCAAAACTAGGCAAAATTATAAAGCGGGAGGTTTTTATGCAAGATAAAGTAAAAAATGTTAAGGATGATGTTAATAAAAAAGTTAAAACCAAGAGAAAGAAATGGCACCGGGATGATACTGAGCTAACATTATTAGCTCTGCCAACCTTGATATGGTATTTGCTATTTAGCTTTTTACCGATGTTCGGTGTACTAATTGCTTTTAAGCGATATCAGATATTTCCTGGTAAGAGCTTCTTATACAATCTTATTCACAGTGAATGGGTGGGTTTTGATAACTTCCAATATTTAATAAAGTCTAATAGCTTGTTTGTTTTACTAAGAAATACTATAGGATACAACCTAGTATTTATCCTATTAGGAATTGTTATTTCAGTATCCTTAGCTATTATGATTAGTCTTATATATAGCAAAAGAAAATCAAAGGCATATCAGACAGCTATGTTCTTCCCACACTTTCTATCATGGGTAGTTGTTAGTTACTTTGTATTCTCTTTCCTAAGTTATGACAAGGGTATTCTTAACAGTATACTAGAAGCCTTTGGGAAGGAGCCTATACAGTGGTATATGGAAGCAAAATACTGGCCATTAATTCTTCTTTTTATGAATCTATGGAAAACAGTCGGTTATAGTACAGTTGTTTATCTTGCAAGTATTACGGGTATTGATCCATCCCTGTATGAAGCGGCTGTAGTTGATGGAGCTTCAAAATGGGAGCAGGTTAAGAGCATAACACTTCCAAGCTTAAAGCCAATTGTTATTATGATGTTTATATTGAATGCCGGTAGAATATTCTACTCCGACTTCGGATTGTTCTACCAAGTGACGAGAGGAGTTCCTGCATCCCTATATGATGTGGCATCGACAATAGATACTTATGTCTATAATGCTTTGCTTACTTCCCCAATTGGTATGACGTCTGCTGCAACGGTATTTCAATCAGTAGCTTGCTGTATCACTATTCTTTTAGCTAATTGGATTGTTAAAAAAATTGATGATGACTATGCGATCATATAATTAAGACTGTGGATTTATCTTCTGGATTTGGAGGCAAGAATGAATAAAATTAAGAAAAAAAAGGAATTAAATCAAATAAAAAAACCAACTAATATTCTATTTAATCTGGTTTTTATAATAATTTCACTTATATGTATTATACCTTTTGTGTTTGTATTTATTATTTCTATTAGTTCTGAAGCATCAATTGCACAGAATGGTTATCAGTTTATTCCAACAGAACTTTCGACCAGTGCTTATGAGTTTCTTTGGAATGAGAAAGAGGTAATTGTTAATGCCTTTGGAATCTCAGCACTTGTGACAATTGCTGGTACCCTACTAGGGGTAATCTTAACCACAGCTCTGGGATATGTACTTTCAAGGCCACAGTACAAGCTAAAGGGATTTTTTACTTGGGTTGTATTTATTCCAATGATCTTTAATGGAGGTATGGTTGCCTCATATGTTGTTAATGCTAATATTCTAAACTTGAAAAATACAATATGGGCCTTAATTCTACCATTACTTGTGTCGTCTTTTAATGTTGTCATTTGTAAAACATTCTTTAAGACCACAGTACCGGACTCAATTATAGAATCCGCTAAGATAGATGGAGCTAGTCAATTAAATATATTTGGAAAGATTGTTATCCCAATTTCAAAACCAGTTTTTGCAACAATTGGTTTATTCCTTACATTTGCTTTTTGGAATGATTGGTTTCAGTCATCTTTATATATTACGAATTCTAGATTGACTTCCTTACAAGCCTTACTTAATAACATTCAAAAGAATATAGAATATTTGGCTAATAATCCTTCGGCTGGCCTATCTATACAGCAGTATGTAAATTCCATGCCTACAGAAGGAGTTCGTATGGCAATTGCAGTTGTAATCGTATTACCGATAGCCTGTGCATATCCATTTTTCCAAAAGTATTTTGTTACCGGTCTAACTATAGGCGCTGTAAAAGGTTAATGAGATTTTAAGGTATTGGTATAGCCAGTACCTTCAAATAAAAATATTAATATATAGGAGGTAATCATGAAAAAGAAACTTTTCGCTTTACTATTAGTTGTAGCTATGATGGGAGCTCTTGTCATTGGTTGTGGTAGCAATGATGACAAAAAATCTGACAATAACGACACTAATAACAGCACTACTGATTCCAATGACACAGCTAATAAGGGAGATGATAATAAATCAGATGAGGTTGTAACTCTCAAATGGGTACTTCTAGGTAATGGTATGCCAAGTAACTACGATGCTTGGAAAGACAACCTTAATCAATACCTTGAAGATAAGATAGGTGTTAATATTGAAGTTGAAGTTGTTTCATGGGGAGATTGGGATAACAGAAGAAATGTTATTGTAAACTCTGGTGAGTATTTCGATATAATGTTTACCGATTCTGCGAAATATCTAAGTGAGGTTGAGTTAGGAGCATTTTTAGATATTACTGATTTACTTCAATCTGATGCACCTGATCTTTATTCTTATATACCAGAAGATTATTGGGAAGCAGTAAAGGTTAATAATAGAATATACTCTGTTCCTACCTATAAAGATTCCTCAATGACCAATTATATTGTATGGGACAAAACTATTGCAGATAAATATGAGGTAGCAGTTGATGATCTAACAACTCTAGAGAGCTTAACAGAGACATTAAAGCAGATTAAAGATGGAGAGAACAAATCACCATTTATATTAGATAAGATGGGACTAGGCTCAATATTGTCAGCCTATGATAATATGGGTTCTGAGCTTGAGCCACTTGGTATTCGATATGATGATGAGACTTATACTGTTGTCAATGTACTCAAGCAGGATGATGTTATGAGTGACCTAAAAACTATTCATGAATGGTTTAAGACTGGTGTTATTAATCCAGATGCTCCTACTTTAGCAGAGCTTCCTTCCTATAGAACTGTGTTTGTTGCACAGGGATGGCCTTCTGCAGCAAAAACTACA
>JGI24710J26742_10001466_pt1 | contig 21624 bp, 19 predicted proteins | sample BioPla2DNA2_FD_26742 | JGI IMG/M metagenome (IMG submission 26742) | reverse complement strand
GGAACGCAATGAAAAGAAATGTATTATGGTTTTTGTTGTGCATCGTACTTTTCGTTCTATCAGCATGTGACGCACAGTCAGAACAAACGACAGTAGAGGCACCAAAAACAGAGGTTGCAGATGGTACTGAGCCGGTGGAAATGCCCGATTCGGCCGACATCACCGAATCGCCCGCATCGGAGAACACCGAAACAAAAGTAGGATTTGAAACAGCGGGCATCGATGAACTGGAAACGGCTTTAGGCGATGAGAATGCCTTAATCGTAGATACTCGTGTATCGGATGCGTACATGGGCTGGGCAGTAGAAGGTGCAGAACGCGGAGGTCATATTCCGGGGGCAACCGACTTCTCGTACCGCTGGCTGGATTCGCCTTATTCTGATACGGAAAATCTGGAAGGTGAAACCAGAGAACAGGTATTGGAGCAGGCGATCGATGCAAAGGGATTGTCCGGAAAAAAACTGTTTCTGTACGATGTAAATGGCGAAGATGCGAAAAAAGTTGCGCAATATCTGTATGGAAAAGGCCTCGAGGATATCGTACTGGTTGATGCAAGTGAATACATCAACGGCGATTACGAACTGGAAAGCTATCCCCAGTATGAACTGCTTCTTTCCCCCACCGTTGTCAAAGAATATATAGATTCCGGTTCTGCCGATACGCTGGAAGAGGGAAAAGAATATAAGATATTCAACGTCGCCTGGGGTGAAGTGGATCAGTCCGGTTATTTGGACGGGCATGTGCCGGGTGCGGTTCATGTGAATACGGACTGGTTTGAACCGGAAGAAATCGGATGGATGCTGGGGGACGACAATCTGCTGCGTGATCTCGTGCTGCGTCTGGGGATTACTGCAGATACAGGCGTGATTGTCACAGGACCGGAACCCATGGCGAGCAATCGGTTTGCTACAATACTTGATTATCTTGGCGTACAGGACATTCGTGTAATGAACGGTGCTCTTTTAGGCTGGGAAGGATATGGCTACGAGCTGGCGACGGAGGAAACCAAGCCGGAAGCAGTGGAAGATTTTGGAGCGGATCTGCCTGCCAATCCCGACCGGATTGACACACAGGATGAAACGGCAGAATACTTGGAAAGCCGTGAAAACTATGTGTTGGTAGACAATCGTACGCAGGAAGAATTTGACGGTCAATCGACCGGATATTCGTATCACGATAAAGCCGGAAGAATCGAAGGCGCCGTTTTTGGATTCGCCGGGAAACAAAGCTCCAGTTCTATGAGCTATTATCGCAATATCGACAAAACGATGAGAAACGGGTATGAAATCGTCGCTATGCTGGAAGGACAGGGAATCAATCTGACCGATCACATGTCATTTATGTGCGGAAGCGGTTGGCGTGCCGCGGAAGTGCTTTGGGATATGCGTGTAATGGGTTATGAGAATGTTTCATTGTACTCGGATGGATGGATCGGATGGAGCAACGAAGGACGTCCTTCGATAGAGCAGTGATTCCAATAATATGAAGCAGGTTATTCGGTTTCTTACGGTCACTGTAGAGGCACTGCTGGGCGTCGCGCTTATCATATTAAACCGGTTTGCCTATCTTCGTGCCGGAATGAATCATCACGCCAGGTTTAAACGCATGACGTTGATAAGGGATTTTCTTTCCGATACCCGCTGGATCATCTGGCTGGCTGTGGCGATCCTGTGTGTGGTAGTGTTGCTGCGGTCACACGTGCCGTCTTGGTATCGCGCGACCGGGCTGCTGCTCGCGATGGCTTTTGCGATCCTGGTATCGGTCCCCGGCATGCAAGCACTCACCATATATTACTATCTGTTTTTAAGCGGTGCAGGGCTTTTGGTTTTGCATACACTGGTCGCCTCGATTACGGGAGAAGAAGCAGAATAACAGGAGAACAACAGCGGGTGCCATAAGTCACCGCTGTTGTTGTGTTCACAACGCGGAACCGATCACGTCATAGATAATCACTATTAGACAAAGGAATAACAGACTAATACAATATAAGCAAGTAAAACAGGAGGGTAATATGAAAAAGTACGATCATTTTAAGATCCCGATGATGCTCATGCTTGCGATGGTCCTGTTAGTAGGATGTCAGGAACAGACCACGGCAACCGAAGAGCCGGCTCACACGGAAGTTGCAGATATGACGGAAGCATCATACACCGGTGAATATATCGTGGACGCTGCCTATTTGAAAACAAAAGTGGCCGATGCTGATACCATTATTATCGATGCACGCGGCGAAGACGGCGCGAAAAGCGGTCGGGTGCAGGGGGCTGTGGCGATCGCATGGGGACAGCTTGCCGATGTGGAAGGAAAAAATCCCGGTGACGAAGGATGGGGGCATGTACTAGAGGCGGATGAGCTGGCAGCACGTCTGGGGGAACTGGGTATTGCGAAAGACAAAGAGGTCATTCTGTATTCGGTAGGTAATGCCGGATGGGGAGAAGACGGAAGAATTCTTTGGGAGTTACAAGCTGCGGGATATAAGAATCTGAAAATGGTAGACGGCGGCTGGGAGGCGATCCTTGCAACGGGCGTCCCGACGGACCGTTCTACGGTTGTGCCGGAACCGGTGGATGTTACCATTGATAAGATCGATTATAAAAACATAATTAACACAAAGGAACTGACCGAGGCGTACGACCGTTATAAGATTGTTGACACCCGGGAGAAAACGGAATATGACGGTGCAGTTTTATATGGAGAAACGAAAGGCGGTCACTTGCCCGGAGCGATCAATATTCCGTATACCGCGCTTTATAAAGCAGACGGAACCTTAAAAAGCAACAGGGAAATAGGGCAACTGTTTGAGGAAGCGGGCCTGGAAAAAGAAGACGAAATCGTCACATACTGTACTGGCGGCATTCGTTCGGCATTCATGCAGCTAATCATGGAAATGGAAGGCTATGATCACGTAAAAAACTATGAAGGTTCTTATTATAACTGGTCTGCGATTAATGAAGTCGAATAATGCAGAATAAAAGTTATTTATGTATTGATAGACTAAATTTATTAGACAAGGATGCAACGAATCATTATAATTGTAGAAGATAAGGAATTCGGCGATCCTATCGCACGAAGCGGCAAAATACGGGCAAGCGGAGCATTCCGTCTGCCCTTTTTTATCGAAAGGAGATTCTATGAAACTAAAACGGTCCACGCTGATAAAGATCGGCGCTCTCATTGCGGTGGTCTTGGCTTTTCTTTTTGTTCCTCCGCTGAATGAGGGACTTCGGAGTATGCTGGGCGCTTTTGAAAGTGTCGAACAGGTGCGTGCCTACATTTTGTCCTTTGGCGCATGGGCGGTAGCCATATCGTTTCTCATGATGGTGCTGCAGTCGGTAGCAGCGCCGATTCCCGCCTTCTTCATCACCTTTGCCAATGCCATGGTCTGGGGCTGGTGGCGCGGCGCGATTCTTTCGTGGACTTCTGCCATGGCGGGGGCTGCGCTCTGCTTCTTCATTTCCCGCGTGTACGGAAGAGGTGTAGCAGAAAAGTTTGTGACCGGCAAAGGACTGGACGAAGTGGATGTATTTTTCGAAAAATACGGGAAGAACGCTATTCTCGTGGCGCGTCTGCTCCCGTTTGTGCCGTTTGATCCCATCAGCTANGCGGCGGGGCTGACGGCAATGAGCTTCCGCGACTTTTTTATCGCAACGGCACTGGGTCAATTGCCGGCGACGGTTGTCTACTCCTACGCAGCCGCGCAGTCTACCGATCCTTCGACGTGGGTGCGGGGGCTGTTGATCCTATTTGGTGTGGTGGCTGCCGGCTGGTTTGCTCGTATCATCTGGACGGAACGGCAGAAAAAGAAGGAAAAGAAATGACTCGTTTTCCGATGCAAGAGGAGGTTCGCTCTTTCATTGAAAAGGAAGAAGCCGGGTGCATCGGCTGCAAGGCCTGCATGAAAGGCTGTCCCATGCTGGAAGAATGGTGCGAAAATCCGAAAATGCTCCTGGGCGAATTATCCCGGGGCGATTTTCCTATGCGCATGCCCTATACCTGCCTGCTTTGCGGGTATTGTACGCGCGTTTGCCCCAAAGACGTCAGCTTTCGGGATGTGTTTTTTCGTTTGCGGCAGGAATCCGTGCGTCATTTTGACGGGAAGCTGCCCAAAGAGCTGCGTGTCGGCGGCGTGCGCATGCATCAGACCCTCAGTGCATCGCCACTGATCGCATCGAAAATTCCCGAAACGGAGACGCTCTTTTTTCCGGGTTGTGCGCTTTTGGCACAAAGTCCGGAGATTGTAGAAAAAACCTATGCTTATCTGCAAAAANCCGTCAAAGGGCTGGGCATAACGAATCGCTGCTGCTTTAAACCGACAGAATACCTGGGCGATGCAGAAAAGTTTTTCGACTATGCGGCGCAATTACAGAGAGACTTCCGGGCAGCCGGCGTGAAAACCATCCTTACGGCCTGTTCCAATTGCTATATGTCGTTTCGCAGGCATGTAAAAGACATAGAGATCCGTTCGGTGTATGAAGTGCTGGCAGAAACGGGCCTGCCTGCAAAGAAGAAAAACGCCTATCGTGATGGCGGATGCGTTGCGGTGCACGACCCCTGTCCGACCCGCAATGAAAAGCCCATGCAGGAGGCAGTGCGGGCCCTGGCAAAAGAGCTCGGGCTGAAGACGGAAGAACTCTCCTTTTCCGGTGCGCGAACCCTGTGTTGCGGTACGGGTGGAATGGTAAAGATGACAGCACCCGCTATTCACAAGAAGCATGTGGCGCGCCGGGCGGAAGAAGGAGGAGACGGTACCTATCTCACCTATTGCCGAGAATGTGCAGCCACCCTGACAGAAAACGGACGTCCCGCCGTTCATCTTCTGGACTTACTGTTTGGAGACGGTGCGGTCCGGACGAATCAGGGTCTTCTTGCCGCATGGAAAAACCGGATCGGAGCAAGAAATATGGGCAAAAAGCCGCATGAATAGAAAACAGAAAATCGTTCGCGTCCTGCTTTTGCTCGCCCTGGTGGCAGGCTCGGTATATGTATACCGAAACGCCGATATCTCGCAGCTCACACCGGAGGCGATCTCTGCGCGCCTGCGTGCGGCGGGGCCCTGGGGCGTGATCGGCTATGTTTTGCTGCTGACGCTCCTTCCGTTGCTCCTGTTTCCTGATTCGGTTCTTGTTATGGCAGGAGGCATGGTCTTCGGACTGGCAAAAGGGACGGTTCTTACATCCATCGGATCTTTGCTGGGCGGTATGCTGGCGTATTTTATTGCACGTTGGCTGGGCCATGGTGTGGTAAAAAAGCTGATTCGCACCGATAATCTGGTCGATATGACATCGGGTCGGCGCGGGTTCTTTCTGATCCTTATTCTCAGGCTGGTGCCTTTGTTTCCGTTTAAGGTCGTCAGCTACAGCGCCGGTCTCGCCGGGGTTGACTGGAAAGAATTTGCTCTGGCTACACTTGTGGGTTCCATGCCGGGCATACTGGTATACACCAATTTAGGCGACAAGGTACACGACATAAGGAGTCCGGAATTTGTTTTTGCGGTGGTGCTTCTTATCCTGCTTACGGTGGTATTTACTCTGGCCAAACGCATACTGGATAAAAGACAGACCCTGAAGGAGAACGACCAATGATATCCATTATTGTGCCGGTATACAACGAAGAACGCACCATTCGGGATACCATTAGACATCTGCGTGCCCTACCCGGAGAAAAAGAGATTCTGGTAGCCGACGGAGGCAGCACCGACAGCACGCGTGCCATCGCCGAAGAAGAGGGCGTTTTGCTGCGTACCGCCAAAGGGCGCGCGCGGCAAATGAACGCCGCAGCAAGATATGCCAAAGGGGATATCCTGTGGTTTGTCCACAGCGACTCCGTCGTCGATCCGAACAGCCTGACGGCCATAAACCGGGCGGTAGATGCAGGCTGTATCGGCGGATGCTTCTCTGTATATTTTCATGATGCCAAAGGATTCAATCTCTGGTGGATTGCCCGGCTGTCCAATCGCCGCGCCCGCTATCTGCAGCTGATGTTCGGTGATCAGGGGCTTTTTATGCGCCGCGACCGGTTTTTGCAGATGAACGGTTTTAAAGAAATCCCCATCATGGAAGACTGGGATTTGTCGGTTCGGGCACACAAAGAAGGCGTCATGAGCCTGTTACCGGAGCGGATCGGAACCTCTGCCCGGCGCTTTCAGGAAGGGGGCGTTTTGCGCACGCTTTTGCGCATGCATCTGCTCAAGTTGCGCTATCTTTTGGGTGTATCCCCCGAACGGCTCGCACAGGCCTATAAGGAGATCCGATAATGAACGCATTTGTCTTGTTTACCAAAATCCCGAAGGCCGGTTTTTCCAAAACACGCCTGCAGCCGGATCTTACGCCGCNGCAAAGTGAAGCGCTGTCTTTTTGCCTGCTGGCGGATCTGATCAAAGAATTCAGCCTGCCCAAATCCTTTGCCTTCTGGCTGGCGTATACGCCCAAAGACGAACTGGACCGCATCCGTCATATCCTGCCCTATGGTTTTACCAATACCTTTTCTCAAACAGAAGGGGATCTGGGCGGCCGTATGCTGCACGCGATGGAATTCCTGTTTGCCAAAGGGTACAAAAAAGTCGCCCTCGCCGGATCCGATATCCCCGCCTTAACACGCAGACACGTGGAAGACGCATTTATCCGATTGGAAGAAAACGATTTGGTTTTAGGACCCACAGAAGACGGCGGCTACTATCTGATCGCATCCAAAACGTCTCCCAGAAAAACGCTGTTTCGCTTGCGTACCTGGGGAAACGAAACCGTATGGGACCGGACCCGCACCGCAGGCGAAAAGCTGGGGCAAACCATCGGATCCATTGAAAGGCTGCGCGACGTGGACACGGTAGAAGACCTCATCGCCCTGCCGGCCGATACCCCGGCCCATACGCTGAAATTTGTGCAATCGCTCCGCTTGCAGGAGAAAGATCGATGACCAAGCACCCCTTTGCCCGTGCAAACGGCAGGAACACGATAAAAAGAAGGAGGCCAAAATGAATAAGAAAAGAATCACCGCGCTATTCCTTGCGCTGATGATGGTATTGGCATTACCGGTACAAAGTTTCGCACAAGACGTGACCGACTTTACCTTTCAAGCAGACACCGGTACCATCACAAAGTACACAGGAACAGCGAGAGACATTGTCATTCCGGATGCGATACAGGAGATCCCCGTCAAAGCAATCGGAGCAGGTGTATTCGGAAGTAAGAATCTCACTTCCGTTCAACTTCCCGGAACGTTGGAAGAAATCGGGCAGATTGCGTTTTATAACAATCCGATATCGGACATAGTTTTTCCGGAATCTTTGCGTAGCATTGGCGATCGTGCGTTCGCAAACAATACTGCACTCACACAAATTACCTTTGCGGAAGGCCTGGAGAAGATTGGCCCCAGAGCATTCCAAAACGATGCAGCGCTTTCCGGTGTAGTGGAATTGCCGGATACGTTGCGGGAAGTAGGGCGTCTGGCTTTTGATAATACCAAGCTCACGCAGCTGCATTTGCAGGGCGGAGAAAGCACGGCACCCATCGTCTTTAAAGACCAGGCTTTAAGTAAAACAGGTATTACGGTCTGGAATCTCCCGCAGCATCGGGATATCCTGATCTATTACAATGTCATGGGAGATTCCGTCACAGAACCGGTTCAATTACACGGTGGTGAAATCGTTATTCCTGCAGGGGCATCGCAAGAAGAAATCCGTGCGACAGTAGCTGCCTCCTATTTACTGTATTCCGGCTTTTCGGTTATCTATAATGCCGATCCGAGCGGTGCATCGGACCGGATCGTACGAACGCCTGTAGAATGGAATATTCCGTCTGATATCGACAATACAGCCGGCGCGGTTGCAGCAATAACAGGTACATTTGAAAACATCCCCGCAGAAAACTATCAAGTGGAAACCGGCTACAGTGTTGTCGCACAGGATACGGTGGAATCGTTGATCGGTTATCTTACACCGGCGATTACCCTACGCTTTGAGAATGTAGGAGAAGAACCGGCAACGGACTGGACGGCGGAGGACTTCACGTATGCCCATATGGAAGATAAGCGTGTCAGCACACACAGCTATTACGGAATCACCGGCTTTTCTAAGCAAGGACGGGAAAAACTGGCGGTAAACAAAGAATTGATTCTCCCGAACACCGACCCCGAGGGTGCTATTGTACAGGGCATCGGTACGCGCGCATTTTCCGGTCTTTCTTTGCAATCGGTGCAGTTGCCGATGCCGTCCAATACCGAATTTTTGATCGGAGCCAGCGCATTTTCGGATAATCAACTCACCGAAATCGACATCCCTGATGGCGTGCGCGTGATTGATACGGACGCATTTGCCCGAAACCGCATACAATCGGTGGATATTCCCGGCAGTGTTCTGATCGTCGGAAACTCAGCGTTTCAGCGCAACGAAATCCGGCAATTGACCATCTCCGATGATGTAAGAAGAATACAGATTGATAATTACAGCTTTGCCAATAACAAGCTGACGTCGGTAAACCTGCCCTATAGTCTGATGAAGATCCGCGAATATGTATTTGCGAACAACACCGGTATGGAACCCATACCGGACACCGAACAGATACCCGGCGATGAACACTACGGCGTGGTGCATCTGTATACGAGAAATCCGCTGCATCTTCACACCAGCACCTATATTTACGGCAGTCGGTATCAGAAAATCATGCTGGTATCGGAAGTAGACAGAGAACCGCTTTTTGCACAGATCGGGATCGCAAAGAATCTGTCGGAAGACGATTATACAGAAGAAAGCTGGACAGAACTGCATATTGTGCTGGCCATAGCCCGCGAGGTATTTGAGGATCCTGAAGCGACCAGCGCTACCATAACGCAGGCAACCCGGAATCTGGAAACAGCGATCGGGAATCTGGAGCCGGTATCGGTAAATAAAAAAGCACTGGCTGCCTTATTGGCAAAAGCGCAGGCCATGAATCCGGAAATGTATACCGATGAAAGCTATGAAACGCTGGCGGTTTCCATGGCACAGGCGACGACCGTCCTTGCCGGCACGCTTTCTGCGCAGGCAGATGTGGACGCTGCGCAGCAAGCGCTGCAGGCAGCAATCGATCAATTGGTCATAAGCGATGCAGCCGGCTACAAAACAGAAGACTTTACCTTCAGCGGTACCACCGTAACCGGATTCAGTCCGAGCGGCCAGGAAAAACGGACCATTAATAAACACCTGGTCCTGCCTGAGCAAAATCCGGAAGGGGAAGCCATCACGGCCATCGGATCCGATGCCTTCGCAATGAAAGACAATGAAGTGTTCTGGGGAACCGACCTGGTTGAATCGCCGAACGGACTATGGTCGGTTGTGATACCGGATACGGTGAAACGAATCGAAAACCGTGCGTTTCGACTGAATGCCCTCACGGAAATCCAGTTCCCGCAAGGACTCGAATTCATTGGCATGCAGGCGTTTAACGGTAATCAGCTGACGACACTCGTTTTGCCCGACAGCGTAACGGAGCTGGGAGCCGGTGTGTTTTCCCTGAATCCCTTGACCCGGCTTACCCTCTCCAAAGGTTTGACGGAAATTGCAAACGGAGCCTTCTCGCGGAATATCTATCTGACGAAAGTGGAAATTCCCGAAGGGGTCGCTGTGGTAAGACAGGCTGCCTTTATGGGTTCGCCTCTGAAAGAGCTCGTGATCCCGTCTACCGTGCATACGATCGAACGACAGGCGTTCTCTTCACACAGGCTCGACCACCCTGTTATTCCGGGTACGGTAAAAAACATTGAAAGAAATGCGTTTGAGAACAATGTAAAGTATCGCTACATGCGGGAATTGACATTGGAAGAAGGCATAGAAACCATAGGCAACAACGCTTTCAAGAGCGGGATTTTGCAGGAAGTGTATCTCCCGGGAAGCTTAACCTCTTTATCTGCAACGGCATTTAACGACAATCTGGATGAAAACAAACAACCGCTGGTCGTGAAACTGTACACGACCAATCCGGATCATCTTGCCTTCCCGGCAAGCAAGCATCACATCGTCATTTTGTTGCACCCAAAAGCCTCCTTTGATGCCAATGGAGGAAGAGTGCGCCGCGGGGCGCAAACGGAATGGACAACCGACGATGGGCGAATCATACTGCCGGATCGTTCGGAACTGGGCCTGGCCCGCCCCGGCTATGTATTTGAAGGATGGCGTGCAGAAGAGAGCGGAGAAACCCTCTTGCCGGGCACTTCCTACACGCTCAGAAAAGATACGGTCTTTGCGGCTGTTTGGAGACCGGTGAAAACCGACACAGAACAAACGGAGGACCCTGCAACAGAGGACCCCGCCACAGAGGATCCGACAACCGAAACGCCGGGCACAGAACCCGACAAAACCGTTGTGTATGCATATGATGCCCATGGCGGACGCGTAAGAAGGGGCACAAAAATGACAGGCAGTGTACCGGCAGGCACGGGAATCACCTTGCCTACCCGATCGGAGATGGGACTTGCACGACCGGGCTATCGCTTCATTGGATGGCGCGTAAAGGATGGCGGGGAAACACTCGAACCCGGTGCGCTGTTTATCCTAAACACCGGCACGGTTTTTGAAGCCGTCTGGGAAAAACTGTAACAGAAGAAAGAGCGCTCTGCGGGGCGCTCTTTTAATAATCTTAATGACACAATAAAGATATATTATTTTACAGTACATAACACTACGGTACAATTGCAACGATATATAAAACAAAGGAGGAAGAATACATGCAACACAAGAAACCGATTGCCTTATTACTGGTAATGATGATGCTTTTCGTATCATTTGCCGGCACCTGGGCACCGGAAACAGAGGTAGAAGTAAACGATCTGAATCTACGCAATTATTTTTATGACCAAATGGATTGGAAGAACCGACCGGAACCCATAACGGTTGGCGATATTGCATAACTGACGTATATCTCGCCCGAAATATGTACATCCCATGATCCTGCCATAGAGAATCCACTGAAAATCTATGACATAACACCTTTGCAGCACGCAACAAATACCACCTGGCTGAGTCTGGTGAATCAATCAGTCACCGATATTTCCGCATTGGCCGGCATGAAAAAACTGGTGCATTTGGACTTGCGGAATCAAGTGGGAGATGGCGCGGAGGGCCCCGCAAGCAAAGTGACGGATATATCTGCACTAAAAGAACTGACGAATCTGACTTGGGTCGATCTGCGCGCAAGCAAACTCGGTAATGTAGATGCAATGCTCGGTTTGGTAAACATGGAATCATTGAATGTATTTGCCGCCCATATCAGCGACTTTTCGGGTCTTCGCAATATGACGAAGTTGAAAAGACTGGAAGCACACAACAATCCGGCAACGGATTTGTCGCCGCTGGCAAATCTGACGGCATTGGAAGAATTGCAGGCGGGGGGGTCTCAGTACTGCGTCGGGCGGAGCGTTCCTGCCCAAAATCCGGGATCTGCATTTTGTAGAGAACCTGAAAAATCTGAAGAGCCTGGACCTCAGCTATACGGATATATCCGATCTGCGTCCGTTGATGGGGCTGCAAAATCTTCAGGAACTGATGATTACCAATTCAGCTTTGCAGGTGATTGAACCCATTTTGTACCTGCCGAAACTGAACAAACTTTGGCTCAACAACAACCCGGTTGGCTATGTAAATAATCAGGCTGATTATCTGGCGGCAAAAGAGGCTTTCGACGCATTGGCCGACAAAGAAATGCTGGGGCAAACGGACCGGGAGAAAGTGCAGGCAATTTTCAATCTGAATGAAAATGCGGCCAGATTCTTCAGCGCAAATACCAGACAAAAACTGGAAAATGCACTTGCTCTTCTGCAAACGCAGGATACAGTAGAGAATCCTTTGTTTGCACCGGAGACAGTTACCGAGCCGGAGGACCCGACCGAACCCGAAGAACCGGAAGTCCCCGAAGAACCGGAAGAGCCCGAAGAGCCCGAGCCTTTTACGCAAGCGAGGGTATCTTTTGAAGCAAATGGAGGCCGGTTCCGCCGCGGAGCCAAAACGAACCAGATGACCTATGAACAGGAACAGATTCTGCCGACCCGTTCCGCGTTTGGCTTAGCTCGCCCCGGTTACACCTTTGCAGGCTGGCGAGTCCAAGGAACCCAAGAAGTCCTTACTCCGGGCAGCAGCTATACACTAAGTGGCGACACTGTGTTTGAAGCCGTATGGGAGTCGGCCACAGGAGAAACAGAACCCGCAAATCCGGAAATGGCGCCGAAAGAAGTTTTGTACCGTTTGGACCCCAACGGCGGACGTGTACGCAGGGGAACACAAACCGAGCGGAAAGCGGAAGCGGGCACGGTGATCACATTGTCCACCCGTTCCGACTTAGGGCTGGCGCGATCCGGCTATACTTTCGCAGGTTGGCAAGTATCGGATACAGAAGAAATGCTAAAACCGGGTGCACCGTATACATTGACGGAAGGCACTGAATTCAAAGCGGTTTGGGAAAAAATCTAAGAGACAAAACAACGCCTCGCATTCGTGCGAGGCGTTTTCTTTTAGAGCGCGTTGGCAATCTGTGTAAACAAGTTGCGGTACAGATCGGGATCGGGCGCCAAGGTGGGCGTGTTGACGGCGAAACCGGCGTCATCTGCAACGAAAAGACCACGGCTGAGCTGATCGGGCTGCAGGGCATATTTTTGTATGTGATCGGTAAAGCGCCGGGGTTCGGTAATATACATCGCAGCCAGTACATCCCAAAGAACCACACCCGGCTGATCCTGGAATTCGCGTGCATGGGCGATCCATTCCAGATGCGGCTGTCGAATCAGATCCAGGGCAGCAGATTGCATTTCTTCCGGCAGGTCTGTTTCTGTGTGTACATGGTCTAAACAGTGATTCCCTGTGAGCACGCAAGGAACCCGAAAAGCCTGCAAGACTTTGGATGCGGCAGAGGAATCCACCGAAAAATTCAACTCCGGTATCTCGCGTCCGTGAAAGTGCAGGGTTTCTGTAATGCCGCCCATCGCCACAAAAGAAGCGGCTTTTTGCGGTGCATGAGGGTCGATCCGCAACAGATCAGAAAAATTCCGCAAAGAACCTAAGGCGAGCAGATGCACCTGCCCTGGATGCTCCGCAAGATAGGCCGCTGTATTTTGTGCGGCAGGATTCACATCCCCTTCTTTTTCAGCCCCGGAGTAAAACGGGATCCGGAGATTCAGCTGGCGGAATACGGTTTCGGTACAATGGTTTACTTCACGGAGCGTTCCATTGCCGAAAGTGGTACAAACGAACGGAACATACACAGCAGGATGACTGATCAGATACAAGAGTGCGATCAAATCATCCACATCCCGCCCTTCAAGGGTAAAGGTATTGTCAAAATCCACTATGACGGTTTTCATGACAGGCTCCTATACAGGGAAAAAGACCGGTGTGTTTGATCGGACTTGCACACGTACCGTCGTCCCTTCATCCATCCGTTGCATCGGGTGGGTACGCATGCGCAGGCGATGCGCACCGCGCGCGAGGGTGTACAGGCAGGAGTCCCCGAGATATTCCCGGGCGACAATCCGGTAGGGGATGCCGTCACAATCGGTGACGACATCTTCCGGGCGGATAAGGACCTGGACGGTTCCCGGATCGGCGTGGACCGGGCGTTCGTAGAAGTCGGTTATCAGAAGGCCGTTTTCAATGTGTCCTGTCATATAGGCAGAAGCACCGAAATAATCAGCGACCTGTCTCGTACGTGGAAAATGATAGATTTCTTCGGGGGTGCCCACCTGTTCAGGGCGATGCTGCAAAAGAACGGTGATCCGATCGGACAGAAGCATTGCCTCCTCTCTGTCATGGGTTACCAGCAGGGTTGTGATGTTTAGCTGTTTTTGCAGTTGGAGCAGGAGTTCACGCATCTGCTGTCGAAGGGCAGGATCCAAATTTGAAAAGGGTTCGTCCAAAAGAAGCACCTCCGGAGCGACAGCGAGGGCGCGAGCCAGAGCCGTGCGCTGCTGTTGTCCTCCGGAAAGTTGCCGCGGGTGTTTATACCGGTGTTCGTGCAGCTGAACGCGCTCCAGCATTTCATGGACGACAGGGTCGATACGTGCAGGCTTCATGCCTCGCATTTTCAGGCCGAATCCGATGTTCTCTTCAACGGTCAGATGCGGAAACAGGTGATAATCCTGAAAGACCAGAACCGCGTTACGCGTATGTGCGGGACATGCGGTTACGTCCCTTTCGCCGATGAGAATGCGACCCGCATCCGGGGAAACGATACCTGCAATGATCTTTAGCAGCGTGCTCTTCCCGCATCCGGAGGGTCCGATCAGTGACATCAGTTCCCCTTCCTGCAAATGCAGTCGGAAGTCGTCGAGCACCGTTTTGTTCTTGTATGTCTTGGTAATATTTTCTATTTGTAAAGTTGCCATTATTTTTCTCCGTAGCGTTTTCTGTAACGGGCGGCAAGGATGCGTTCACTGAAAAGGACGACTGCCGCGGCCGTGATGAGAAATACCAGGCTGAAGACCGAACCGGTGGTGCGGTCTCCGCTTTGGATAAAAGGAATCATCAGCATCGGAAAGGTAACAATCCGACCGCCGCCGATCAGAAAGGTTAAAAAATACTGACTGAACGAAACAATAAACAACAGACTGCCTGCGGTCAGGAGCGACGGGAACAGCATCGGCAGCGTAATATGCCAAAGAATGTGGAAGGAGTTCGCGCCCAGCACGCGCGCCTGCTGTTCGATCTCCGCACCGATCAGCGTAAAGGCGGATCGGAGCAGATACACGGCATAGGGGATACACGGAAAGATATGGATGAGAACAACGCCTGCCACTGTATTGGCCAGACCGGCGCGGAGAAAGGCAATATGTACTCCCATACCGATTGCCGTGGCCGGAACAAAGATCGGTGCATATAAAAAGATCTCGATCCATTTCTTACCCGGGAAGGTGTAAAACGCCAGCGCCCGGGCAGCGGGCACACAGAGGATGAGGGTTAACAGGACGGCAGACAGGGAGATCCCGATGGAACGAAAAAGCACAGGCCATGCGCGGGTTCGTGGGTTTGCCAGATAGTTCCATCCGCGAAATCCCCATTCTTCGGGCAGCAGCAGCGGCCAGGGCCAGTTTTTGGCAAAACTCCAGATCACAAGGACCACAAGGGGCAAAAGAATGAGCAAAGTAGCAGTTTTTCTCATGGATCTCTCCTTTGTTGCAGCTTACGCCAGCCCGTGAGAAAAAAGGCCAGCAGGCCGCCGTTGATCAAAAGAAGCAGAACGGCATACGCCATGGCATAGGGTCTGTGGCCGGGGATCGGATGGGTGTATTCAATGAAAGCCTGGACGGGGAGTGCTTTGGGGGTGGTGGGTCCCATCAGCCACGGGACTTCATAGGCGCCAAATGTATAGGCAAATACAATCAGAAAGGAAGCAAGAATCGCAGGTTTGGCCAGAGGCAGCACGATGTACCGGACGGTCTGGCTGCGGGTCGCACCAAGATTGCGGGCCGTAGCCAGCAGATCATCATCTACATGCACGAGCGCAGCATATACCATCATGGCGACAAACGGAATCTCTTTCCACAGATACGTAATGACCATGCCAAAACCGGAGCGACCGGTCATAATACGGGTGAACAGCAATCCGATCCCGGGAAAAACCGGCTGAAGAATCCTTGCCAGAATGCCGGTTTGTGCAAACAGCGACCCGATCATCAGGACGACCACAATGTGCGGCACGATGACAGGAATCCGTAAGAGGTTTTCGGTGATGCGGTCATTCTTTTTTGCAAGACGCAGCGAAACGGCCAGCGCGGTGCCGGCAGCAACCGAAAGAATGGAAGACGACATCGTAGTCCGGAAACTAAATCCCAGCCCCCGCAAAAAAGCCGGACTGCGAACGGCATGTACATAGTGGATCAGGGTAGGGGAATGACCGGTTCCTGTTATGCCCAGACTCTGGGCAAGCGCCAGCAGGATTCCGCCGCCAAGAATCACAAAAAGGTACAGGCAGACCGGCCCAAGCAGACAGGCCGCTTTCTTTGGTTCAACTTGCGACATTTTCGTTCCAGAGCTCTTCGATAATCGGAACCAGATGCGCCGGCATTTCAGGGAGCCTTTTTTCTTGCAATTCTTTCAGTTCCGGTGTGGCAGGTCCCTGCGGAACATCGTCAAACAGACGCTGCTGTTCTTCGGAGAGCATTTCATAGGTAAGCACCGGCATATCGCCCCAGACAGCGGGGTCATATTTTCCGGCCTGTGCTTCCGGGCTGAGGATCGTGTCGATCAGCGCGAGAGCGCCCGGTATGTTTCCGCTGTTTTTACCGATGGCAACAAAATGCGTGTTGCCGATGGTGCCCTTGTCAAACAGGAAGGTACGGGTAGATGCGGGAAATTCGCCGGTTTCCATTTTGCCCGAAGCTTCATTGGGATTGTACGACATATGCATCCAGATCTCCCCGTCGGCATACATATTGGCCAGCTGTGGCGTGTCGGCCGGATACGAACGTCCCTCGTTCCATAGATAGGGAGCCAGTTCATTCAGATAATCGAGCGCCGGTTGTATTGCCTCATGCACCGTTTCTTTATCCGGTGCCATCTCGGCAAAGGTTTCGTATCCGATCAAATCGGAGATGATATTGCGCACAAAAGCAGAACCCGTAAAATCCGGCATGGCCGCATACGTGAAGCGACCCGGGTTTTCTTTTGCCCAGGAAAGCAGCTCTTCGGAATTTCTCGGAACGTCCGTAATATGATGGCTGTCATAAATGAAGACAAATTGCGCTTTTCCATAGGGCGCTTCGTATCCGTCAATGGGGTGGCCGAAGTCTGTCTGGACCTCCGGATCGGTAGCGTCCACATAGGCAGAAAAATTCGGCAACTGATCCGTAAACGGTCCATAAAGAAGATCGTTCTCACGAGCCGTATAAAAGTTTTCTCCGTTGATCCAAACGACATCCACGCTGCCGTTGTCATTAATCCCTGCCTGTTTTTCCCCCAGCATGAGATTCAGGACTTCGTCGATATTCATACCGACCCGTTCGATTGTGATATCATACTTCTCTTTCGCGAGATCGGTCAGTTGTCCGTCGATCCAGCTGTTTGTCTGCTGGCTGCCGCCCCAGCCGTAGAAGGTGACCGTTGTGCCGGCGGCCGCTTCCGGATTCCAGCTTTCGGTTTGGGTTTCTTGCTTTTCTGCTTCTGTTGTAGGGTTATCCGTGCGATGGCTGCAGGCAGATAAGAGCAAAAGTAAAGCCAGTACACAAGCAAGCAGAATATTCTTTTTATACATATTTTCCTCCTTTGATTAGATCGTAAAGTACGGCCGAAGCCAGTTTTTCAGTTGATCGATGGCTAAATACTGCCGGATTTTCTCCCGCGTGTCCTCGTTTACAATCGCTCTGCCGGGCGTATGGTATGTAACCCAGGCATGTGCACACCACGACAGCGCGCGCAGATACAGATACGGCAGATACAGGCGGACGCGCTCTTCAATCGCAAAATCCAAAAGACCCAGAGCCTGTTTGTAGGCAGCAAAAAACGCCAGTTTCTGTTCTTCGCTCAGAACGGTGTCGGTTTTCCAAAGTGTAGTCGTCGGAGAAAGAAACTGCGTAATATCCTGCGCGGGGTCCGACACGACCGGCTTCTCCCAGTCGATCAGAACATCCCTTGCACCCAGAATGAAATTCGACGAATTGACTTCCGTATTGTTGATGACAAAATGCCGGTTTGCCAGAAAATACCGTTCGCCGTTTCGATGAGCTTCGGCCCAGTCCATAAAACGCGAAAAAAACTGCTTTACAGGTAAAGACACGGCGCGGGAATCCCATACATCGGAGAGCAGAAGCTGCGCCTCGTCTATCCGCGCGGAAAACAAACGCTCTTCGGTCAATAGCGGGTGGTTCCGAGGAACCGGCAGCGAATGAATCTGCCCGAAAATCCGTGCCGCACGGGAAAGATCCGTCGCATATCGAAGCGGTCTGCCCGGTACAAACTCCATCGTCAAAAGCCCGTAGGGAATCTCCGCCTTGCTGTCGTCCAGATACAAAGGCTTGGGCGTTACCCCGGAGTCTTTCAGCAATTGCAGGGCATCGTACTCGTATTTGATCTGATTCGCCTGCCGAATCTGGGAGGCGGTGTTTACGCGCAAAACCTGTTTTCTACCCTCTTGTTCCAGCACATAATTGATATTGTATTCGCCTTGCGCCAAAAAACGCAGCGTAAATGGGGCTTCGGAAGGGAAAATCTCCGTTTGTCTGTTCTTCACATAGCGCAAAAGCGCGGGCTCCAGCGTCTGATACAGCATAGTACCTCCATAGAAAACGACCGATTATCAAAACATGGCTCGGTCGCTTATGTAAGAAGTATAACACAAAAACGCAAAAAAACGGCTTGATTAAGCCGTTTGTACATTCTGAATATTCATTACACCATAAAGAATCCGGATGATAAAAGAGAAGGGGGTCAGGCTTCACTTTATTCACTTGCATGTGAAACATTTATTTTCCAAGTGAATTTCGTCAGGCCTGACCCCGTTCTTAGGGCATTGGCTATGTCAGGAGATAACTGATGTAGATCCAGACCGGCAGCGCGAGCAGGAAAACAAAGGGTACTATAATAAGCTGCAAAAAGAGTTTGTTGCGCACGGTCTCGTCCTGTACAAAAGAAAGAAACATGGCCCCACCGGTAGAAAAAGGCGACATGGTCGTTGTGGAAACGCCGATGCTCACAGCGGCATACAGCAGGGAAGGTGTTACACCGGCCTGGGTCGACAAATCCGGGACCAGGGGAAACAGGGTCGGAAACACGACGCCGACGCCATCCGCCACATAACTCATTATGCCTCCGACGGCAGCCAGTGCCGACCCGATAAAGGGAGCAGGCACATTGGCGCTGATCAGACCTGCCAGACGCGTCATCATGCCGGTGGCCTGTGCGAGGCCAACAAGCATACCGACACCGGATATCAGCACGAGGGTTTTCCAGGGAATCCAGGCGAAGACTTCCTTTTCGTCACCCAATCCGAGGAAAAAACACACCACGGCAGCCAGCACGGCAAAGAAAGTGAAATTGAAACGCGCTTTCAGCAGGGCAAGGAGGGGACTGTTCGGCAGAAGCAGTCCGAGAACAGACGGCAGTACATACAGAATCACCGTCAGGGCAATGACAAGGAGGGACATCTTCTGCTTTTTGTTGAACGGTTCGGGTTTTTGCATGGCAAGAGGTGCCAGGCGGTAGCCTTTCAGAACAAAATAAAACAACAAAAACAGGAGCGTATGAAACGCAAAGCCGTAAACAAATACACGCTGCCCAAGAACACCCGCCATGTCGGAAAAAATCGTCTGCTCTATCAAACCCCGGATCAAGGTGCCGACCAGACTGATTGGAAACAGGGATGCACCGCCGGATGCGGTCACAATGGCAATGACACCCAGTAAGGGGTTCATATTTGACATCGCAGCGATATTCACGGTGATGGGCGTCATAACGATCGTGGAAACATAGGGGCCTCCGCCGGAACCGGCAATCACCGCCGTAATCGCGTAAATGGCAAGGGGCAACAGCTTGGGTGCGTTGCGAAACCGGTAAATGATCTGCAGGGCCAGCTTTTCCATCGCACCGTTGATCGAAGCAAAGCTGTAGAATACGCTGACAGCAAAGATCATCACAAACAATTGCGAAGGCCAAAGCGTAAACAAATTGAGATTGTCGAGATCCCGTAACAGCGAGGCAATATACGTAAGGGCAATCGCAATGATACCGACATTGATTTTCCATTTGGTACCAACAAAAATGGCGATAACAAAGGCGAGTACAAAAAAGAGGATTTCGTTCATGCAAATGACCTCCGATACGATCCAAAGAAGGGGACTGCCTGTCTTTTTGGACAGGCAGTCAAACCGTTACTTTCAGAATTGCGGTTCTGCCACACCTTCGCGCAGTCCGACTTCCAATGCGCCATGACGGCAGGCCAATACACATCCGCCGCAACCGACACACCGTTCCAGATCAACCTGCACTTTTCCTTCTTCAAACGAGAGCGCCTGGCAGATATTGTCTACACAGCGCAGGCATTTCACGCACTTGTCATGGTCGATATAGATGCGGGTCTTGCCGGCCATCATGTCGATATCCTGATTGTATTTAATATGCTTTTGTCCCAGTCCGACGATCTGATCCAGACTGTCGTAGCCCTGTTCCACCACAAACTTCTTCATAAAGTTGATTCCTTTGCGGATCAGGCTGTTGCCCTGCTCGATAATACCGGTACACGGCTGCACGAGAGAGGCTCCCAGCATCATGGCTTCTATGAAATGCTCCGGTTCCACAAGGCCGCCGGCCGCGGCAATATCCAGGTCGGGAACATAGCGCTTAACGGCCGCCACACTCTTGTAACACGGGATACGAAGGAAAGAACCCGACGCCATGCAAAACGGGCTGCCGTCCATATACAGCCACTTCGGCTTTCCGCCATTGTAAATATCCGGCGGAGCCATGCCGACCGCTGCATTAAACAGCTGGACAAACTGTGCGCCCGCAGAATACGCTGCGCGGGTCACATCAATAATCCGCGGGAAGCCCGTTTCCGGCGTCAGCTTCACACCTACCGGAATGGAAACCGCATCGGCAACCGCTTTGGTTATGTTATAGACCGTTTCCGGATTATCTCCCATTAACAGACCCTGACACAGCGGGCTGTACTTCTTGTTCTGATAGCCCTGCAGCGTGCCGTCAACCCCGCTGGGCAACGGACAACCGAGATTGACCTCGATCATATCGGCGCCTAATTCTTCAAACCATTTCGCGCCGTCCACCCAGGTTTCCGCCACATCGGCAAAGCCGCCGAGATTGATTACAATCGGAACCTCTTTGGGTTTTTTCTTGTGCAAGGCCTCCATCATGTAGGAAAAGCGGTCTTTGGCAAAACGCGCAAAGTTCTTGTCCAGATAGAAAGGCGAAGGAACAAAGTAGAAACCTTCCAGGCCGTAGGGGTCTTTTCCTTCCATCTTCAGCATCCGGTGGCCGATCTTATCGCTTCGCCGGCGCATGGGTGTTTCTACAAGGCTGGTGCGCTCGGCAATAATGCGTTCGGTGGCGGGTGTAATATGTGCGCCGGCCATGATAATATAACCGGCTCCGGCTTTTACATGCTTCATGAAAATATCGGAATTCAGGTCCACATAATCCTGCAGGCTGCCCGCATGGCCCCAGTGTTCTCCGATCGCCCCGACCCCGATCGGGTTCGGGAAACGGATACCGGCAACGGTTACACCGAGATCGACTTCTTTTTTTACGGGATTGTCATGTACATTTGTCATAAGATCCTCCTTCTATGTTTAGAAAAGTTTCCAGTATGTGAGTTGAATCAGTAAAGCCACAATATAGTAAGCGGCAAAGGCAACCAAGGTAATCTTGAAACCGTCGGCAAAGGTAAACAACTTTTCGTCTTTGTAGCGGAAAGTCCAGGCAAACAATACAGACGGCAGAAGCGTCGGCAGCAGATTCCCGCCCAATACCGTGGGTATCCAGATCGCCAGCATCGACTTAGCAGCTGTAATGCCGAGTTCCTGGCCCCAGCCGGTAAAGATCGGGGTGATAACCCCCTGTACAAAATTGGTGCCGAGCACACTGGTTACAAAGGTACCAACCAGAGAACTCGTCACATAATAGCCGAATTCTGTGGCGGGTTTCAGAATGCTTAAGGCCTGGGC
>JGI24710J26742_10001461_pt1 | contig 21663 bp, 19 predicted proteins | sample BioPla2DNA2_FD_26742 | JGI IMG/M metagenome (IMG submission 26742) | reverse complement strand
AGCCCGTACTCTTCCACCCGGCTCTGATTCGGCGTAATGGTTGCGCATTTTACCCCGACGCCGTATTTTTTTATCGCATGGGCTGCATCCACCGTGATACGGTCTTTTGTTTCTTCCCGTTTTGCAATGCCCAAATCATAATATTCGGTCTGCAAATCAATAAAAGGATCCAGCAAATGCTCTTTGATTTTTTTCCATAAAATACGGGTCATCTCATCGCCGTCGATCTCGACCAACGGCGTTTTCATTGCAATTTTAGTCATCTGTCAGCCTCCTATACTTTTTGTGCCGGCCAACATAATCAGCGATGTTCGCCTCTTCGTTTTACATTTTTCCCGAACTGCTCTTTCGAACGCTGCAGATACCGGTATACGCTGGGTTCGCTGATATTCAGCTTTTCCGCATAAAAAGGTACGGCCCCCTTCAAGTCGAAAGCCCCTTCCCGGTACAGCGCATTAATCATCGTCTGACGCAGCTTGGTCTTGTCGGGTTCGTTCTGATCCACCTGATTCACCACATGCGTATACAGCGACTGCAAAGACACGACGCGGTCCGGATGCACTTCCCCGGCAAAGATCACCGAGTTGATGTCGATCGACTGCAGCCGTTCGCTTTCCGGTCCCAGTCCATGCAACAAGTCGAGCATCTGAATGATCGGCTCCATGTCAAAATTAATCAGAAGCGCGCCGATCGGTTTTTCGTTTTCATCTCGCAGGAGTTTGGTGGAAGACACATAGCGCCTGCCATTGGGGCCGACAGCGTCCCGGCGAAGCAGAAAGTCGGGGTCTTCGTCATCATTCGGTTTTTGTTCAAACAATTGCAGGGTTTCGTCCCGCATCAGCGAACCGACCGCACGACCGGACAAATGTCCGTTTTCAATCGCAATAATCGGGTGCGAAGGATCCGTGAAGTCGGTAAGAAACACTTCGTAGGATTTACCCAGGCTTTTACCTAAAAAGGATACAATCGGAATATAGGATTCCAGTAACGGATGCGTCATTTTTCTTCCTGCCTTTCTGTTATTCTTCCGAAACGATGATCGTACCGATCTCGCCCCGCAAACCTTCACGCAATTTATCCACCGAGGTGATCAGCGTGCTGCGTCCCGGTGCCGACGCGGCAAAACGAATGGCTGCCGTCATTTTCGGCAACATGGAACCTTCCGCAAATTCCCCGTCTTCCATATATTTGCGTGCCTCTTTCACCGTCATATGCGTAATTTTTTCCGGTTCCCCCCGTAAAAATCCCCGATACACATAGTCGACACCGGTCAGGATAATGAGCCGCTCGCATTGCGCCGATTCGGCCAAAAGCGCCGACACAAAATCCTTGTCAATCACGGCGTTCACCGAAACGATCCGGCCCTCTTCCTCCCATACCGGGATACCGCCTCCGCCGCCGGCAATAACAACCACATCCTGCCGGGCAAGCAATCGGATACTCTCCATCTCGAGTATTTCAACGGGCTCCGGCGATGCAACGACCTCGCGCCATCCGCGCCCGGCGTCTTCCTTCATATTTTTACCCTGCTTTTGTAAAAGAGCCGCTTCTTCTTCCGTATAAAAAGGCCCTACGGGTTTGGTCGGCCGCAAAAAGCGCGGGTCGTCGGGATTGACCCGTACACGGGTCACAACCGTACTGACGGCATGCGGCAAACCTCTGCGGTGAAACGCCGTTTCCAGCGCATTTTGCAGCTGATACCCCATATAGCTCTGTGTCATGGCAACCGAATCCGCCAGTTCAATAGCCTCCAGCCCGTTGATATGTTTTTTTGTGCCGAACGCATTTTGCAGCGCGCCCACCTGCGGACCGTTGCCGTGACAGAGCAAAGGACGATAGCCCTCTTCTGTCAGATCAACAATCGACTCGGCCAGTTGATCGGCCATTTCCCGCAGTGTTTGTGTTTTTGTTCCCAGCGCATTGCCGCCCAAAGAGATTACGATATTCTGTTGCATGCCTCACCTCAGATAATCTTTTATTATGAACCTACGCATATTCTACCCTTCCGCTNCGCCTTCGTCAATAGATTTTCGCTATGAATAAGAAATATTTCTTACAATATCCGNACGAAATTGCCTGCTTCCGGTTCCTTTTTTCTGCCGGACTGCCCACAAATATCCGTGTCAACAAAACGCCGATAGGGTACAATATGACTATGAATACACACATGGATAAACGGGCTGCCAAACCGGCCCCCTACTATCAAAAATTCACCGAAACGCTTCGGCACAATATAAAAAAGGTCATCCGCGGCAAAGATGAACTGGTAGAATTTCTCGTCATCGCTTTAATTGCAGGTGGCCATGTTCTGATAGAAGACGTCCCCGGCGTCGGAAAAACAACGTTGGTGTCCGCCCTGGCAAAGTCTCTGGCCATGGACTATTCGCGGATTCAGTTTACACCGGATCTCATGCCTTCGGATATTACGGGCTTTAAACTGTACGATCCCAAGAAACAGGAATTCGTTTTTCACCAGGGTCTTGTTATGAGCCATATCGTACTGGCTGACGAAATCAATCGGAGTGCACCGCGCACGCAGTCCAGCCTGCTGGAAGTCATGCAGGAGTATCAGGTCACGGTCGACGGGATCAGCTATCCGGTACCGGAACCCTTTATGGTCCTGGCTACGCAAAATCCGATTGAATTTGCCGGCACGTATCCCCTGCCGGAAGCACAGCTGGACCGTTTTATGCTAAAGGTCGACATGGGTTATCCGACCCGGGAAGAAGAGGTCGAGATCCTCGATCAGGATACACGGGAGCTATTGGCTAAAGGGATTACCCCGGTTGCCGGCATCAACGACATCCTTTGGCTACGGGAGCGTCTTTCAGAAGCCTATGTCAGTTTTCCCGTCAAGCAGTATATTGTCGACTTGTGCCGGAAAACCCGCGAACACCCCCGCTTTGCCGTAGGCGCCTCGCCGCGCGCTGCACAGATGCTTTTGCGTGCCGCGTCGGTCCGCGCTTTGTTGCGCGGCCGCGACTATGTAGTGCCGGACGATATTATCGCGCTCTCCGGGCCCGTACTGGCCCATCGCCTGCGCCTCAATCAGGAAACCCTGTATCAGGGAACCGATATCCACACGATCTTACAGGAAATCCTGCAGGAACTGCCGGTGCCGAAAGCATGAAAATCCGCACAGGTTTCTATGTATGGGCGCTGATGCTTGTGGCATTGTTTGTATTGCAGCACACAAGACTCCGCGCTTTTCCCCATATCCTGCTGCTCTTCTGGCTTCTTCTCCCGCTTGCCTCACTTGCCAATGTCCTGCTGGCCCGAAAAAATGCGCTCGTATCCATGAAAAGCACCCACGCATACGAGAGAGAGCAGCCGTTTCCGATCCGGCTGCAGGTAAAAAACCGGGGCGCATTCACCGTTTTGCGCCTGTGGCTGCACACGCCCGGCAAGGGAGAACCCTTACTGGTTTCTCCCAAAGAAGAAACCGCTTTCACCCTGTATACAGAAGCCACGCATATCGGCGCGTATCCTCTTCCCGACAGAAATGTCTATATCGACGAGCCTTTCGGGTTATTTCGCCTGCCGGTCAACATACAGCCGGACCGAGTCTGGATTCTTCCCGGTGAGATAGATACCACCACAACCGCAATAGAAGGACAAAGCGGACAATCCCCCCGTACAACGNCCTTTCAAAACGGACAGGGCGAAACGGCTTTTGTCGAACCCCTNCCCTACGGCAAACCNATGCGGCATATTCACTGGAAGATGAGTGCCCGCATGCAGGAATGGATGACCAANCACATGGACGAAGAAGCCGATCCGACACGTCTTTTTATCCTGCTNCCTCCCCCCGGTGACACAGAAGAAAACCGCAATGCAAAAGACGATCTGTATGATACTGCCTATACCCGGGCCAAACTGGCCTTGCAAAGGAAACAACCGGTGCGCCTGTTTGCCAAAGAACCGCTGAATCGGCTGTATGCCATGCCGGAACAGAGCCGGTCCTTACGCCTTGCGCTGTCCATGCATGCTGCAGAAGAACCGCAGCCCTTGCAGGCTTTGCGCCAGATCGACGAAAAGACCCAATCTGTCTTGGTGTTCGCCCACAGGATCGACAATGCCACAGAAAACGAACTGCTGTCTTTGCGCGGCCGCGTACATAAACTGGAGGTTCTTTTATTTACAGACGCAGGAGAAGACCGTTTGAACCGTTTGCGGGATGCGCAAATCACCATTACAAAGGTCGGTGATCCGCAATGATTAAGAGCAACTACAAAGTCCATGAACTCCTCTATGGATTTGCTGCCGTTGTTTATGCGATGGTCCTGGCCCGCTTTACCTGGAATCTCATGGGAACGGCGCATCCGCCGATCCTGCGAAATATCGTTTTTTACCTGATCGGTATGGGCCTGTTACTCCTTTTGTCGCATTTTAAGCGTATTGCGGCCGGCCTGATTGTCGTCCTATTACTCGCTTTCTGGCTGACCCGACCAAACGGCACCCCGGGTGAAGAACTCTCCATTCTATGGCGCATTGCCCGGGAAGTCTACCAATCCTACGAATGGGGACTCATGCTGAATGTATACAAAGGGGCCATGCCCCTCTCGTTTTGGTGGGTACTGGCCACCACAGCCCTACTCCTATCCTTTGTGCTGGTCTATCTGCTTCCCTTTCCTCCGGTATCGCTCTTGTTGCTCGTCGCTCCGCTGTTTTTTATTCCCGATCTCAAACAGCATCCGCATTGGCTTTTCTGGTTATTCGCCGGACTGTCTGCCATTACCGTTTCCCTGTATCGGCCTTACGCAAAACACAAGCCCGGCTGGCCGCATCCGGCTGTCGTAACCGGTCTGATTGTGGCGGTATTTCTTTTGCAACATCAGATTGCCCCGGAGCAGATGTTCAGCGAGTCCTTTTCCCGAACCATCAACCGCTATTACGAGACGCAAACCGGGCAGGTACACGGCAGTTTTTCGCTGGAATTAACCGGCTATATACCGGATACCGGTATTCTCGGCGGCCCGGTCACACTGACCGACCGCCCTATTCTGGATGTAAGCGGGCTTTTCTATCCCTATTATCTGCGGGGCAGTGTGTACGAAGAATTCCGGGGCGATCGCTGGCTGCTGGCAGATCTAAACAACAATCAGGTGATCGGAAACAGCCGAGCGGAAGACTACGCCCCCTATGCGGACCCGACAAGGCAAATCACCCGGGAACANTTGCAATTACTGCAGGCTAATGGGGTGACTCATNACTATATACTGGGGCAGCGCCCGCGGGTGGAAAACCTGCAAACCGTCTTTTCGCCCGGCTATATTTACGACATCCGCACACCGGTCGTCGCGGAGGGCCCCGAAGAGGAAAAGGTGTACCGTTTCACACCGGAAGGAATGTTCTTTGCGGAAGAAGCCATCGTCGAAGGCGTGCATATGTATGCAACCGTATTCAATATGCGAGCACTGAACGGACTATACCCCGCCTCTATGGGGCTGCAACCCGTCTGGACGGAACCAAAGTATACCTATCGCGACATTGTACGGGAAAAAGACCCGGATTTATATACCTTGGTGTATGAACAGCTGGCTTCCGTACGCGAAACCAATGATCTGTCGCTATTTGATGAAAATCTGCAGTTGATAAAGAACCATTTTCAAATGTACTACCCCTACACGCTCACACCGAATCCCGTTCCCGCCGATTCCGACCTGCTTTCGTATTTTCTGGAAACCAAGGAAGGGTATTGTGTCTATTACGCAAGCCTGACCACCGTTCTTCTGCAGGATATCGGCGTATCCGCCCGCTATGCGGAAGGCTTTGTCGCGCACGAATCGCAGGAAGAAGAAATCATCACCATCACCGGCCGCGCCGGACATGCCTGGACAGAAATCGCCTATGAAGATGCGGGATGGATTATGTATGACACGACACCCACAGCTCAGCTTGACCATCTGGCAAGTATCTACAGCGAACCGCCGGAGGAAAGCACAGACATACCGCCCGAAGAGATCGACCCCGACCGGACGAGAGAAGACACGGAAGAAAGGCCTGCTACTGAAACGGCTGAAACAACAGAAAACAAAAAGGAAGAACCGTACCCTTTGCGCATCTTTATCACCGAACACAGGCGGAAACTCCTGGTTTTGGCAGCCGTTTTCTCATGGTTGTTCTGGCGAAGACATGTGTATCATGCGCGGCATAACAGAGAATGGCTGCGTGCGCATTACTCCCACCGCCCTGAAGTGCTTGTGGAACGCGTGTGGAAAGACTTGCAGGCGCTCGGCAAATTGGAAAACACTCCCACAGGAACCGGTACCGTGCGCGACACCATCCTGCTTCTCGCCAAAACCTACTCGGTACGGGAAACAGAACGGGTTTCCGCTGCAATCAGTTTGGTGGAGAGCACACTCTATGGCGAAAGAAAACCCGCCTATGAAAAAGTCGAACCGCTCCTGCACTTCCACAACACCATCGAAAACCGCATCCGCACCTATATGCATCCCGTTGCCTGGTATCTGAAGCGCTGGCTCTGGAGCAGGAGCAATCCTTTATAATCCTGCGCTCGATTTTTCGCCCCTTATAACAAGACGCCTCGTTTGTAACGAGGCGTTTTTTGTTGTTGACAGAGATGCGGATATGGCGTATGATGCTCTTATCATATGAACATTTACTCATGTATTCAGATAAAGGAGATCTTATGACCTGCGAATCAACCATTATCCATCAGGATATCATCGACAAAGTAGAAAACCGGATGCCGACAGGCGCCGTTACCGAACGGGCGGCCGGCATATTCAAACAATTGGGTGACCCCACCCGCCTGCGCATACTTGTTTCCCTCGCGGAACATGAGATGTGCGTTTGCGATATCTCCGCCCTTTTGCAAATGAGTCAGTCGGCCATATCGCATCAGTTAAAAAGCCTTCGTCTGTCCAATTTGGTCATAAGCCGAAAAGAAGGCAAAGCCGTGTACTACTCCCTGGCCGACGAGCACGTCATCCGGCTTTTAGAACAGGGCATGCTGCACGCCGAACATTGTTAGGTACACAAAATGAAAGAATATATTCTGCAGGGTCTTGGCTGTGCGCAATGCGCCGCAAAAATGGAAGACGGGATCAATCGCCTGGCTACGGTTGAAAAAGCCGAGATCAACTTCATCAACCGTAAACTGCAGGTGCAGGCCGCTGCCTATACCCCGGAACTGCTGGCATCCATCGAATCCATTGTTCAAAGCATCGAACCCGGCGTTGTGGTGATTGAAGAAGCAAAACACGAAAGCGACCACACGCAGGCGGACCGATCGATGCTTCTTCGCCTTGGCATCGGATGCGTTTTGTTTGCAGCGGGCTTTTTCATTACGGCTCCCCTGCCCCGTCTGCTTTGTTTTTTCAGCGCTTATCTGATCGCCGGCTATCGCGTACTCATTCATGCCGTACAGGGCGTCCTGCGCGGACAGCCGTTTAATGAGAACTTTCTTATGGGAATTGCAACAATCGGTGCTTTTGCCATCGGTGAATATCCGGAAGGGACTGCGGTCATGCTGTTTTATCTTGTCGGAGAGGTATTTCAGGATATGGCGGTCGACCGCTCGCGCCGCTCGATCCGGGCACTCATGGATACGCGCCCCGATACGGCCATTGTGATCCGTAACGGAGAGGCGCAAACAGTACCTTCCGAAGAGGTAAAGACAGGAGAAATTCTCCGGATCCGGCCGGGCGACCGCGTCCCCATGGACGGCATTGTACGGTCCGGAGAAGCTATGCTGGATACCTCAGCCCTTACCGGGGAATCCGTTCCGCGCCGCGTAAGAGCCGGCGATGAGGTCCTGTCCGGATCCATCGACAAAGACGGCGTCCTCGAATTGATTGTCACCCGAACCTTCGGCGAATCCACGATGGCCAAAATCCTTGCATTGGTGGAAAATGCCGCNGCAAAAAAAGCGCCTACCGAACAATTCATCACCAAGTTCGCGCGCATCTACACGCCGGCCGTGGTGATGGCCGCGCTCTTACTGGCCGTCCTGCCGCCTTTGTTCCTACCCGGCGCCCTGTTTTCCGACTGGCTCTACCGCGCCCTGATCTTTCTGGTTGTTTCCTGCCCGTGTGCTCTCGTTGTGTCCATACCGCTCGGTTTTTTCGGCGGAATCGGACGCGCATCCAAGCAAGGCATACTCATTAAAGGCGGAAACTATCTGGAAGCCCTGAACCAGGCGGATACCGTGATCTTTGATAAAACCGGCACCCTCACAAAAGGTGAATTTGCCGTACAGTCCGTCCTGCCTGCCATGGGAACCGAAGAAGAACTCCTGGCATGGGCTGCTCTCGCAGAATCCCATTCCACCCATCCCATCGCCGCATCCATTCGAAAAGCAAGCGGCCATACCGACAAAAAGCGCATACACCAGGTGGAAGAAATAGCAGGCCAAGGCGTAAAGGCGCAGATAGACAATCATCTCGTACTGGTCGGAAACAAGCGCTTGCTGGAGCAGCACGGCGTGTCCTTTCCCGGCGTCCGGGAAGCCGGTACCATCGTGTATGTCGCAAAAGACGGCCGGTTTATGGGAAGTATCATTATCAGCGACGCTCTGAAAGCCGATGCAAAAGAAGCCGTTTCCGCCTTGCATAAAGCAGGCATACAAGACACGGCCCTGCTCACTGGCGACCGGGAAGAAGTTGCGGCCGCTATAGCCAAAGAACTGGGAGTACACGCCTACCGGGCAGAACTCTTACCGGCACAAAAAGTAAAAGCGCTCGAACAGCTGGAAACTCCCCGACGCAAAAATGGCAAAACCGTCTTTGTCGGCGACGGAATCAACGACGCACCGGTACTGGCCCGGGCCGACATCGGCATCGCCATGGGTGGCGTCGGTTCCGATGCGGCCATCGAAGCCGCCGATATCGTCCTCATGACTGACGAACCGTCCAAAGTCGCCACAGCCCTTCGTATCGCCAAAGAAACCCGCCGGATCGTCATGCAAAATATCGTCTTCTCCTTAGGGATTAAAGCCCTCGTCCTGATCCTCTCCGTCTTAGGCATTGCCACCATGTGGGGTGCGGTATTCGCTGATGTAGGCGTTACCGTCATCGCCGTCATCAACTCCATGCGCCTATTGCGGTAATACGACTTCATTCTACAAAAAGAGCTCCGGCTGTGCCGAAGCTCTTTTTTCTGTAAAGAAATATTGGTTCTCTACAAAGAGTTTGTTTAATGATTCTTTTACAGGAAATACGGGTCATCCATGGGATCAATCAGCGACTTGGGATCGTAGTCGGTTTTGATCTCTTCCCACTCAACCTTGGACATATCCTTGCTGGGTACGTTCAGGTCGGGATGCTTGTTATTGGCCTCTTTATTGGCTTCGCGGCTGGTGCGCTCGGGGAGATTCAGATCCACATCGTCGATATTGATCTCCATCGCCTTGGCCACGCCTTTGCCGTATTCCGGATCGGCCTGATAGCAGCTGTTGATATAGCGGTGCTTGATCTGCAGGGTGGAGTCGCCCATATTGCGGGCGGTGTTCTCGCAAAGGACCTGCTGCTGCTCCGGCGTCATGGCACGGTAGAGCTTTCCGGGTGCGGTGTAGTAGTCGTGATCGTCTTCCCGGAAGTCGTAGCGGTATACATCGCCGCCTTCTTCCACCGGATTGATCCGTTCCGGATGCTCTTCCCAATTGCCGTAGGAATTAGGTTCATAATGGTTTTCTGAACCCAGATTGCCGTCGACGCGCATTTGGCCGTCGCGGTGGAAGGTGTGCAGATCTTTGACGCCCTTCGGGCTGTTGACAGGAATCTGATGATGATTCACGCCCAGGCGGTAGCGCTGTGCGTCAGGATACGCGAACAGGCGTCCCTGCAGCATGCGGTCCGGTGAGAAGCTGATACCCGGTACGACATTCGACGGTGCAAACGCCGCCTGCTCCACATCGGCAAAATAGTTGTCAGGATTGCGGTTCAGTTCAAACTCCCCGACCTCTATCGGCGGAAACTCATCTTTGTACCAAACCTTGGTCAGATCGAAAGGATTGTAGGGCATATTCTTTGCCTGTTCTTCCGTCATGACCTGTATATACATCTTCCATTTCGGGAACTCGCCCTTTTCAATCGCATTGTACAAGTCGCGCTGATGGCTTTCCCGGTCGACGGCGTTTACTTTTTCCGCTTCCTGGTCCGTAAGGTTCAGAATGCCCTGCTGGGAACGGAAATAGAACTTGACCCAGACACGTTCGCCTTCTTCATTGATCATGGAATACGCATGTGAAGAAGAGCCGTGCATATAGCGATACGAGGAAGGAATACCCCGGTCGGACATGATGATGGTCGTCTGCAGAAGCGACTCCGGCAATGAGGTCCAGAAGTCCCAGTTGGTATTGGGGCTGCGCATATTGGTGCGCGGGTCTCTCTTGATCGCGTGGTTCAGGTCGATAAACTTAATGGGATCGCGGAAAAAGAATACCGGCGTATTGTTTCCTACCATGTCCCAGTTGCCGTCTTCTGTGTAGAATTTCAGGGCAAATCCCCGGATGTCACGCTCGGCGTCAGCGGCCCCGCGTTCGCCCGCAACCGTGGAAAACCGTGCAAACATTTCCGTCTTCTTCCCGACTTCGCTGAAGATTTTCGCTTTTGTGTACTTGGTAATGTCGTGGGTTACCGTAAAGGTTCCGTGCGCCCCGGATCCTTTTGCGTGCATGCGCCGCTCAGGTATGACTTCCCGGTTAAACTGCGCATTCTTTTCAATCATCCATATGTCCTGAATGACCGTCGGCCCGCGTTTACCGGCCGTCATTGTGTCCTGATTGTTGTCAACCGGTGCACCGGCTGCCGTGTGTATAACGGGATTCTTTCCGCTTTTGTCGTTCTTGCTGGGTTCCAGTTCGCCCAGCTTATTCTTATCCATCGGATTCATATGCTTATCTTCTTTCATTGTAGCCTCCTTTATCATGTTGTATAAATCAATATACCCCATTTTCCTACAATCTTGTCAGCGTTTACGAATCCAACTGTTTCCGTTTATACGTTGCATAGCTGCGCATGCAAAGATACGATAGGGTCAGACCGAGCAAATGACCGAATAAGACATCCGTCGGATAGTGTACTCCCAAAAACAGGCGGGACAAGCCGGGCAAAAATCCATAGATAAACAAAGCCTGCCAGGCGATCGCCAAATAGGAGCGTCTGTATTGCAGCAGATACCCCGCCACCGGATACCAGGACAAAGCCACCATGGCATGCCCGCTCGGATAAGAAAAACCGCCCTGTTCAATCAGCGCAAAACCCACCGGCCGGGTGCGTACAAATGCGGCCTTCAACGCTTCATTCAGCCCCCACCCGACCAATACCGCCGCCAGCAGGCATATCAGCTCGGGGTATTTCTTCTGCCGCGCCAGGATAACGATGAGCACGGCATTTACCACCACATAAAAGAGCGGATCCCCGGTTATTGTGATCCAATGCATGAGGCGGTTCAGTAGCGGCAGATCCATCTCATGCAGCCGGCCCAATAGGAGATAGTCGATCGCTAAGCCGCCATCGCCCCGTATATACAGACCGAAAAGCAGTGCAAGCAGCCAAATAAGACCGATTGCACCGAATATCTTCCGGTCGGTTTCCTTACGATGCATGATTGGCAAAACGATTGGCCAGACGGATCGCCCACAGCATGCTTTCTTCCCTTGCAATGCCCTTGCCGGCAATATCAAACGCCGTACCATGGTCCACAGAAGTCCGTATGATCGGAAGGCCCAGCGTCACATTCACACCGCTGTCAAAAGCCAGCAGCTTCATCGGGATATGCCCCTGGTCGTGATACATAGCCACCACCAGATCATATTGCTTCTGCGTCGCTTTCAGAAAAACCGTGTCGGGCGGCACGGGGCCTTCGCAGTCAATCCCTTCCGCTATGGCCTGTTCCACCGCAGGTCGGATCTCATCACGGTCTTCGGTGCCGAACAGGCCCGCTTCCCCACTGTGCGGATTCAATCCGGCGGCCGCAATTTTCGGATGGGACACGCCCAGCTTTTTCATTGCCTGATGTCCCAGGCGGATGCAATCCAGCACGCGTTCTATTTTTACCCGGTCACAGGCATTGCGCAAAGACGTATGGGTAGACACATGCACCACACTCATCAATTCCGACCACAGCATCATCGTATAGCTTTTTGTACCGGTCAGCGTTGCAAAAATCTCCGTATGGCCGTCGTAATGATGCCCGCCCTTGTGGAGCGCTTCTTTGTTCAGCGGCGCTGTAACCACAGGGCCTGTCCGGCCTTCCATAGCCAGCCCGATCGCCCGCTCCAGATAACGGTAGGCCGCATCGCCCGCTATTTCCGATACTTTTCCGATTGCAATGGTCTGATAATCCAGAGGCAGTACATCCAATATATTGATGGCGCCCGGCTGAAAATCCTCCGGCTGTTCGATCACATGCAACGGGATCTCCGCCTGCAGCGTCTGATGCGCATGGCGAAGAATCCCTTCGCTGCCGGCAATGATGGTTTCATTGCGCAGTTTTTCTTCGGAAAGCAGCGCTTTCAACGATATCTCCGGTCCGACTCCGGCCGGGTCGCCCATTGTGATAACGGCTCGTTTCAACTATACTTCCTCCTTCAGCTTTTCCATACAATATAACAGATCCTCCGGCTGCCCGAATGCCCCGGCTTTTGTGATCATGGGAAGTCCTTCGTACACCCCGCCCGATAAAGTAGATAATACAATGGCCGTCAGTACCTCGCGCCGGATCGTGCAGCCGGATCCTTCCAAGGCGCGGATTACGGCAATGGCCGTATCGCCACCGGTAAGAAACAGACCGGCGACCGTTACCCTTTCCAGCACCGCCTTTGTCAGTGCCGCAAGATAAGACTGCACGCGTTTGGCCGCCTCGTGCCGGCTCAGCGCAAATTCGCTTTCAGCCAGCCGGACCGTTTCTTCATAATCGGCGCGGCTTTTTGTCGCCGTCACAATGACATCTTCACCCTGTGATAAAACCTTACAAACCTTTTGCAGCGTGTCCGGGCGGAGTTCTCCTTGCAGAATCTCTTCAGCCGGGATCTGCATAAGTCCCACGCCATTGTCCACCGCAAAAGCCATTTGGTTCAGCGACACCTCACTGATCGAACCCACCACGGCAAGCACGGGTTTTGTCCGGTACAGCGTGTCAAAAATGGCATTGGCCAGTCCCGACGAACCGACCCACAATACATCCGGCGCATCTTTTGCCAAAGCGGCTATCTGCATCAGATCCGATGTGCGTTCGGCGTCAAAGGTATGCACATCGGCGCCCTCCAAGGAGATTTCTCCCTTGCGGATTTCCTCCACGCGATGGTGGCATACCGTTCCCAAAGGCGTAATCAGTTCGGTCAGTACATCGGTTTGTATCGGTTTTTCGGGGTCGCGGGCAAATTCCGTCTCCATCAGGCGCTGCTCGTTCAGATAATGCACATTGTCCCGGGTCAGTCGTCCGATCTTCGGAAAAGCCGGACAGAAAACAACGGTTTTCAAGCCCGTCAGTGCACGCAATTCGCGTACTTCCTCCACAATATTGCCCCGCAAAGTGGAATCGACCTTTTTATACACCAAATCATAGGCTCCGTTGGAAAACACCGGACCGGCTTTCTCACGCAGCAATGCGGCGGCTTTTTCACCCGGCATATTGCGGGACTCCGTGTCCAGCACAAGAGACGATGCAAATCCTTTCTCTTCCTCCGGAAAAAGCACGACCCGCACATCGATCCCGTGCTTTCGCATCTGTACACCGCTGTCATTGGCGCCGGTAAAATCGTCCGCCACCACCAGATATCGTTTCATACTACACTCCTACTGTTTTACGATCACGGCAACCCCGTCCGGGATCACCGTTACACTTGCGTCCTCTCCCATCATTTTGTCAGCCATTTGCATGGCTTCATCCAGATTCTTCGCAGGAATCATATGCAGATCCTTCACAATACGGTCTTCCACACCGGAGATATAAATAACCCGCGCCCGCAAAAGAACCCGTGCAAAAATCTGTGACTGCCACTGATCCGCAATGGTCTCTTCTTTCGGTGTCGCCAAAAACGCATCCATCATTCTCTGTTCGTCTTTTTCTTCGGCAAAGGAACGGTAAAAGCCGTCGCCTCCGATCCCGTCTGAGGATTCCGAGGCAACAATAATCACGCCGCCTTCTTTCACACAGGCCTCCGCCGCCGTCATCGACTTCACCGCCTGATAAATATTCTGATCCAGCGGATAACCGCCATTGGATGTCAGAACAATATCGGCTTCGGTTTTGGGGACACCGGCCAGTTCCTTCAGCCATTCGGTACCGGCTTCATGCGCCTCTTCCAGGTCACCGGCTACGGCATGCACAATTTCCTTGGCCGCATTGATCACCACATTCACGATAAATACCAAAGAAAGCTGCCGAGCTGCATAGATCATATCCTTGTGAATCGGATGGTTTTCCAGAATACCGGTTCTTGCATAGGCGCTGTCGATAAACTCGGCATTGTGATTGTACATGACGGTTTTACGCGAGCAGCAGCCCGGGAACACGCTCTTTCTTCCCCCGGAATAGCCGGCAAAAAAGTGCGGCTCAATAAACCCTTCCGCGACCAAAAGATCCGCATCGGCTGCTATTTTGTTGACGATTATATCGCCGCCGGAAGGCAGTGTTCCGCGGTGGCTTAAGAGTTCCGTATCGTCGCAGTCGTGCACATAAATATGCTCGGAATCCACAATTGCATCGCCGAACTTTGCGCGCAATTCCTCATCGGTTGTTCCGCGGTGGCAGCCCGTTGCAATCAAAAGCGTGATCTTTGCGTCGGGATTGCCCTTGCGGATCCGCTCCAGCATGGCGGGTATGAGTATTTTGCTCGGCACCGGCCGCGTATGGTCACTGCAGAGTATGACGACATTCTCTTTGCCCGCAGCCAGTTCTTCCAGCTTTTTCGTTCCTATCGGATGATCCAGTGCATCCTGCACCAGTTCCTCCTGCGATTTCTCCCGCTGCAGCTCTTCCAATTTGGATACCAGAATCCCCTGTATCCGCTCGTCTTTTATCTGTGTGACCTGATGGGTTTTCCCATAAGGTAAACGTACTTCTGTCATATTGCCTCCTTTAGACATCCACCTGTCCCGTGTTCATACGCCCGCCGCCACTTCTGGCATTCAGGAAATTAACCAGCATCGGGCAGGCAATAGCGGTAACGATAATGGCCGCGGCAATCTGCGCGGTCGCCGAAGCGGAAACGGCTTCGGTAATTGCGCCTACGCCCAAAAGCGCGGCCGGTGTGCCGACGGAATTCCCTGCAGAGGTTCCGATCGCGGCCCCTACCGCCGGGTTCTTGGCGCGCAGCAGCTTCATGGCATAATAACCGCCGAATCCGGTTGTAATCGTACACAGTAAACCCAGTAAGATCCCCGGCAGACCCGCTACCAAAAGCTGTCTGAAATCCAGGGCTGCTCCCAGCGGAAACGCAAAAAACGGAATCAGAAGGGAAGTCCCCGGCGCTAAAAAATCACGCAGTTCTTCATCCAGATTTCCCAGGATAAAGCCGAGCAGAATCGGGACGACCGTTGCAACCAGGGCAATAAAGGGGATTTCTGCAATCCCAGTGGCACCCAGAGCAATCATGGTAAAGAACGGACCGTCATTCAAGGACAAAACCGAAACTGCGCCCACATCGGTGGAATCGCCGTACTGGCTCGCCAAAGCGGAATACAGACCGCCGTTGGAATTGGTGATCGCCGCGATCAGGGCAACCGGGGGTAATCGTAAAGAAACCGGCCGGACCGAACACCATATTCACCAAGAGGCCGATCCCCGCTCCGATGATAAACTTTACAAAGGTCAAAACGACCCCTTTCAGCAAGGGCTGCCCTGCCTGTTTGACATTAATCTGTGATCCGTTGCAAAACAGAAAAACACCCAGGATCGCGCTCGATCCGGTTTTGAACATGGCTTCGGTAAATCCGCCGATCTGTATTGCCTGCGGAAAGAGCGTATTGACCAAGGCGCCCAAAAGCAAGGGTACGATCATGAGTCCGCCGGGGACTCTGCGTACGGTTTTCAGTATAGGCATGGGTATTTCCTCACTTTCTTTCACTTAATGTATTCTTTATTGCAAACAAGCGCGCAAGGTTTTCCGTGGTAAACGCAAGATTCTCCTCACCCCGGCGCAATGCATCCTCTAACGACGTAGCCCCCTGTACAATGGAGAATAAGGCGGCAAAACCGTGTTCATACAGACACATACTGTCTTCTTTTACCAAGCCTGCCAGCGCAATCACCGGGATCCCTAGCGGCTCGGCGGTTTTTGCCACGCCGTAGGGCGTTTTGCCAAAGCGCGTCTGCGCATCTATCCCGCCTTCGCCGGTTAAGACCAGATCGGCACCGGACATTTTCTCTTTCAGTTTCGTCTGTTCAATGACAATTTCCACGCCGCGCTTCAGTTCCGCATCCAAAAAGGCGAGCAAACCGGCTCCCAGACCCCCGGCTGCACCGGCTCCCGGCACCTCGTTTACCGCGCGGCCAAAATCCCTTTGGATCACTGCGGCATAATTGGCAAGTGCCGCATCCAGCAGTGCTACCATTTCTTCCGTGGCTCCCTTTTGCGGCCCGAATATAGCCGACGCCCCTGTGGGTCCCGTCAGCGGATTATCGACATCGCAGGCGGTTACGAATTCCGTTGCGGCGATACGTGCATCCAGACCGCTTATGTCGATACGGGCCAGCTGTGCGAGAGCCGCACCGCCGTCTGAAAGTACCTTTCCATCCTTATCGGTAAACACCGCGCCCAAAGCACGAAGCATGCCGGCACCGCCGTCATTGGTCGCCGAACCGCCGATTCCGATCAGTATCCTTTTTGCCCCGGCATCCAAGGCCTTGTTGATCAATTCGCCCGTACCGTAGGTAGAGGTAATCATCGGATTTCTTCTCTCCGGTGACAATCGCTCCAGACCGCTGGCTTGTGCCATTTCAATCACGGCGGTTTCTCCGTCACCCAAAAGGCCGAAATGCGCAACCACAGGATCCCCCAGAGGACCCTGCACCGTGTGTTGCAAAAGCCGGCCGCCCGTGGCATCCACCAGCGACTGCACCGTGCCTTCGCCGCCGTCTGCCATGGGAACGGCAATGCAATCATCGTCGGGAAACACGCGTTTCCACCCGCGGATCATCGCTTCTGCCGCCACCTTTGCCGTCAACGACTCCTTGAACGAATCCGGCGCAAATACAATTTTTCTCATAGGCTAAAACGTCGGTCCGATCCGGTAAACCCCGAACTCTCTGTGCCCGAGTCGTTCGGCCGAAGTCAGCTCACCTCCCGCTACATCCAGTATCCGCCGGTAGATCTCTTCTCCGACTTCATCCACGGTTTTTTCTCCCGTCACGATCGTTCCGGCATCAATATCCAGATTATCCGCCATCCTTTTATAGGTATCGGGATTCCCCGTGATTTTGATGACCGGAGCGATTGCGCTCCCTGTAGGCGTGCCCCGTCCGGTAGAAAACAGAACGATCTGCGCCCCGCCCGCCAGCATACCGGTAATGGAGTCGATATCTTCCCCGGGTGTGTCCATAAAATACAGACCGGGTTGTTCGGCCGGCAAAGCTTCCGAATAACGCAAAACCCCTTCAAACGGTAAATGCCCCGCCTTAAACATACAACCCAGTGACTTTTCTTCGATCGTGGTCAGCCCGCCTTCGATATTGCCCGGTGTCGGCTGGGAACCCCGCAGGTCTTCCCCCATAGCGATGGCCCGCTTTTCCACATCCTCTACCATTTGCAGGAAATGCGCGCGCTGGGCGGGGTCAGCAAAGCGGTCTTTCAGAATATGCTCTGCCCCGATGACTTCTGTGGTTTCACTTAAAATAGCCGAACCGCCCGCGGCTACCACGCGTTCTGCTGCGGCACCGATCGCGGGATTGGCTGCAATCCCCGATGTGGGGTCCGAACCGCCGCATTCGAGTCCGATAATCAGAGAAGAAACGGGAATATCCGTCTTTTCCTGATCACGGATCTGTGTCTCCAATTGCAAAAGTTTCTGTTTGCCTTCTTCTTCCGCTTTCACAGAACCCCCTTCGTCCTGGATAATCACCACATCCACGGGCTTTTTGCTCCCGCGGATCTCTTCGGCGATCTGTGCGGCCTGTATGCCTTCACAACCCAGTCCGATAACCAGTACAGCCCCGACATTGGGGTTTTTCCCGAAGCCGACCAGGGTCCGTACGGTTTGGCGGAAGTCCTCGCCCATCTGGCAGCAACCGTGCTGATGCGCAATGGCAACGGCAAGATCCGACGCGGTGGCAACGCGCACCGCTACTTCCGAGGCACATACCGAGCAGGGAATCACCAAAAGATGATTGCGCACCCCGTAAGTACCGTTTTCCCGTTGGTAGCCTTTTACCGTAGCCAATTCATTTGCGGTCCCCCCTGCCTCTGCGGCTTTCCATATTGTGCACATGTACATGACAGCCCGACGAAATATCCGCCGTTGCCGTGCCGATCACCTCGCCGTACTTGTATACATCTTCTCCCTGACGGATCGGACGCAAAGCGATTTTGTGATACACCGGCACATCTTGCGCTGCCTCCACTTCACAAAATCCGGTTTGCAGACAATCCCCTGGATAAACATCGGCCAGGCATGTAGCCACATTGTCTTTTTCCGTATATTGTGTCCCTTTTTTCATCAGATTCCCCCTTTACCTGTCTTTTTGTCGTAAATAAATTATAAAGCTGTAATGAATTAAAGTCAATGAATACGTTTTACGTTATACGTCACAAAAAAAGCACGTAATGCGAATGGGCATTCCGTGCTTTACGTATTTTACAGTGGATAGGAAGAGCGTTTGCGCCGAGTTCTTAAACGAGTTCTTAAAAACCGTTTATTTGCGTCTGATGCGTGCTTGCACCAGATCCAGCATTTGCCGCGCTTCTTCCACGCGCAGCAAAAGAATCAGTACACCGTAAACCCCGGCTGAAATCACAATGGAAAGCAAAAGCCGCAGATTATCCCCGATACTCCCGGCCATAAAGCGATAAAACGCATAGCCTGCCAGCCCCATAAGTACACTGGCCACCAGTATTTTTACCGTACTGCCGATCAGTCGGGTTAAGGACAAACCGCGCAGGCGGACGCGCAATACATAAAACAGCAGGACGGCACCNAGTATGGTTGCAATGGTTGTACCCAGCGCCAAGCCGTTCAGGCCGATAAAAAAGGACAATGCCACACTGAAAGTGATATTCAGTATGACCGTGATAACTGCATTGACCGCCGGTGTGCGTGTATCACGCAAAGAATAAAACATGCGGGCCAGCACTTCGCGGATAGACATTCCCAGCAGGCTCGGTGCATAAAAGGTCAGTGCGCTGCCGGTCAGAACTACAGCTTCCGGCCCGAATTTCCCTCTCCCGAACAGCAGATTTACAATCGGAGTGGAAAAAATCATCAGCCCGGTGACCGCCGGAAAAACCAGCAGATTCATCATCGACATCGACTGCCTGAACGTGTCTTTCATTTCCGTAATTTTCCTTTGATTGGCCAGCCGGCTCAATGTCGGATAAATGGCCGTTGTAATCGAAATAATCACAATGCCCGATACAAAACCCACCATGCGATTGGCAAAGGTCAGTATCGTAACACCGCCTTCCTCCATGATAATGGAAGCCAGGCTATTGTCGACAATCCGGTTGATATCCTGTACGGCTACGCCCACGATAATCGGCAGGGCCAGCATCACGATGGCGCGCACATGTTTATCGGAGAAATCCAGCACCGCCGAATGGGTATAGCCGCTCTTTTTCGCGGCGGCGGGAAACGCAATATACTGAATGANCTGTGCAGCTACCCCGCCGATGGCCAGATAGCGCAGATTATGAAAACGAGCGGAAAGAATGATCGCCCCGATCGTAAAAAAGTTCATAATAAAACCGGTCGACGCCGGTACGACAAAACTCCCGTGCTGATTCAAATAGCCCCGAAACACCGAAGATGTCCCGATCGCAAAAACGGAAAACATCATGAATCGGGTGAAATAAACCGTATACTGCAATCGTTCCCCTGTATATCCTGCGGCAAAAATGCGCACGATGGGTTCGGTAAATACCAGACCGATCACACACACGATCAAAGCAATGATCAATAGAATATTTGTCAAATTCGCGGTAAAGCGGTGTGCCTTCTCCCGCCCTTCTTCCGATTCAATACGGGTAAACATGGGAATATAGCCGGTTGTAACCCCGTTACTGACAAAATTGAACAAGACACCGGGAATCGTAAAAGCAATCAGAAAGGCATCCGTAATCGCACCGGTCCCATAAAAATATCCCAGGGACATTTCCCGGGCAAAACCCATCACTTTGGATAAAATTGTAATAACCATCAGCACTATGGCGGTCTTCTTCATACTACCTCCGCATCCGAAGTATCGGACAACGCTTATTCTACCACATTCCCCCTCCGTTTACCCCCTTTTCACCAAATTGCAGAAAAAAAACCGGGTGATACAATGCGTATCACCCGGCTGGAAGCAAACAGACTTCGGGAAACTATGCGGTTTTTTCGCAGGCTTTCACCACCTGGTTCAAAAGCAGCGTCGTCGTCATCGAGCCGACCCCGCCCGGCACCGGCGTGATGGCCTTTACCGTTTCAGCCAGATTGTCATAATCGGCATCGCCGGCAATCTTTCCGTCATCGGCCATGGAAACCCCTACGTCGATAATCACGGAGTTTTCATTGAAATACTCGGCACCAAAGCTCTTGGCGCGCCCGGCCGCCAGCACAACCACATCGGCCGCACGGGTCAGCTCCGGCAGATTCTCCGTCTTGCTGTGGCAGATCATGGGACTTGCGTGTTCCGAAAGCATCATCATTGCAAGCGGACGGCCCAGCACCATGGAACGGTTAATGATAACCACGCGTTTCCCTTTCAAGGGAATCGCATAATGCTTCAGGATCTCCATCGCAGAGCGTGGCGTCGCCGGTTCCATCCCGCTCGCATCCGAAGCAAATACCTTCGCCAGATTATACGGATGCATACAGTCCACATCCTTTTCAGGAGCAATGACTTCCTGCAGCTGTTTTTCATCAATATGCTTGGGCAGCGGACGGAACATCAGAATCCCGTGTACCGAAGCATCGTCGTTCAGTTCCTGCATGGCTGCCATCAAACCATCCGTGTCGATATCCTCATCCTTCTCCACAACGACGGTTTCAATGCCCAGATTCGCGCAATTTTTCAGTATGCCCTTCTCATAGGACAAATCATTCGGGTTTGCACCCACGCGCAACACGGCCAGCTTCGGGGTCTTGTCTTTTTCCTTGAGCGCTTCCACACGCTTCTTGATATTCTCCTTCAGTTCCTCGGCAACGGGTTTCCCTCGTAAAATCTCGGTCATGAAAAGCCTCCTCCATATAATGTCTTTGTCTATAAGTATAACAAATACCAATCAATAACCCAAATAATCCGCAAGTAGAACCCATCAAACAAACCGCCCCGTAGTGGCAAGCCCTGTCCCGGCCTGCGCCAAACGTCCCCCAAACTACGTGAAGGGGGTCGAAAAACCGTTTACTCCTTACACAGGAAATAACTCCAACACACCTCTGCCTTCAAACGATGTCGTGACGGCGATCTACAAATCGCCGCTACACATATCAATCATACCGCTTCACACGCGGCGCAGGCCGCGTATATCGCACCGAGCACAAGCAGGGCGCGTAAAGCGCC
>JGI24710J26742_10001451_pt1 | contig 21685 bp, 17 predicted proteins | sample BioPla2DNA2_FD_26742 | JGI IMG/M metagenome (IMG submission 26742) | reverse complement strand
TTTCTTTCACCTCTTCTGCAAAGATCACTTTACACTGAGCACCGCCCATATTATAAAAATCATTACCTCTGTTTTTCATTTTTTCTAAAAACTGCGAACTGGTGATCACTGTTTTTATGTTGGCTTCTTGAATGCATTTTGCTACTACATCGGGAGAGGAGGTGTAGTTTAAGTTACAACTCACTTTACCCAAAACCCAAGTCGCTAGATTCACAATGATTCCACCTGGAGTGGGTGGAAGCATGATCCCAATGTTTTTTTGCCCTGCTGTGGCTTGTTTTATTTTTCGACTATAGGCAAGCACTGCACAGAGTAATTTATAGCCAGATAAATGGGCCCCATCGGGACTATAAATAGAGGGACCAAAACGAACCACTTTTTTACAAGTCCTAAGCCAAGAAGAAACGACTGATTTTCTAAAACAAATGGCTTGAGACCATGCATCTATAGAAATATCTCGAATGATTTCACGGATCTCATTGGCTGGAGTTTTCATAGAAACTGGTTTTCCAAACGCAACTGTGGCAGCTCTTGGAGAGGTGAAGTCATGCATGTCTGAACCACTATAACTATAGCGACTGCCCCACATCCCTTGAATATAAAAAGGAATCACAATGGCGTTCGTATTTTGTAAGGCACTAGAAAAATCAATTGTAAAGGGCACTACATGAGGGGCTTTAGAAACCTCTCCAGTAGGAAACAGAACCACAGCCTCTCCACGAAGCAAACACTCATTGATTTCTAGAAGGGCTAGTTCTGGATCTCTGGCGGGGATTCGTATCATCCCTAGCTTTTTTAAAATGATTCTAAGGTACCATTTTTCAAAGTGATCTTTATTGGAGGCAAAGCGAAGGGGTCTGGGACTTGCCATTTGCAAAATAGCCCAATCAATAAAACTGTGATGGTTCCCGACCAACAAGGCTGCTCCATCGTTGGGGATATTTTCTAAGCCTAGCACCTGCATTTTATAACGACTAAAAATAAGCCGAAGCACAGAGCGAATAAACACCTGAGGCATATAAAACCAAAACCAAATAAAACCAAACAAAAATATAAAACTCAAACCAAAAAAGAAATGGTGTGGAGTCATTCTAGTATAGTAGAGCAACAAAGAGTAAAGCCCTAAAAAGATTGCAAGTGCAATAGCTTGCACCATATTGCTCACGGCTAAAATACGGCCAGAAGTACTGGGGCGGGTGTTAAATTGAAGCACTGTATTGAGAGGGACCAGCAAAAGTCCTCCTCCAAGCCCAATCAAAACAAACAAAACAGTGAGTAATATGGGGTTTAAGGTGAAAGGGATCAAAAACATCGCTAAAGCGGTTCCCAATACCCCCATAGGTATAAGTCCAATTTCTATAAATGTCTTAGAAGTCCTGGCCGCAATCAAAGAACCAATTGCAAGACCAATAAAGGTGTGGATCAAACTGTCTTGGAGCACAGAGAGCCCGTGTTCTCCAGAAGCATCTTGAAATATAAGCACAAAAACCTGTGCCATAGCCCAAAACATAGACAAACCAATGATAGTGGAGCGTACATTTCGGTTAGACCAGGTCGAATTAAAGGTCCTTTTACTCGAACGCAGTTTAGAAAAAGAATCTTCTCGACCCACATTAGGAATCCAAAAAGAAACTATTGTTGCCAGTAAGCTCATACCCACTAAAATCCACGGATACGCAATGGATTTAGATGAAAAATCGTTTAGGGTAGAACTGGTCGAAATAGATTGAGTGAAAAGGAGCCCAAAATGCATCAACCATGAGGAGCCAAGCAAAGCAAGTATCGAAATCAATTGTAAAAAAGCATTGGCATAACTTAATTTTTCGGTGCCAAACATTTCTTTTAAAACACCATATTTTGCAGGGCTATGGACAGCGAAACCCGAAGCCAGTGCAAGTGTGAGCCAGTATGCTAATTTTGGATATCCCGCGGTAGAGCAGATAGCCATGCTCATCACAGTGAGTGTCATAAAAAAAGAGCTCCAAGCCAAGACTTTTGGTTTGGGGAATCGATTTGAAAAATAACTAGCAGGTGCCATCACCAAAATATAAGGCAATAAAAACAATCCTTGCAAAAGGATACTCTGCCACAAAAAGTGTGTAGAAGTAGAAGTGCTTGAAATGACTTTTTGAGTATATATAAACACACCCATTTGCACAAATGTTGTTGCAAACACAGAGATAAAATATCGATTAGTCCCTTTGATTTTCCACATATATAACTGTATTACCTATAAATTTGAAGTGAATTTTGATGGAGCCATCCAGGCTTCTATTTCAGAAACTGTTTTGGGGATAGATTTAGATAAATTAATACACCCAGTCTCTGTGATTAAAAGATTGTCTTCAATACGAATCCCAATTTGTTCTTTATAAAGGTTTGATTGGATTTCGAGTTCAAAATGACCATACAATCCAGGCTCGTTAGAAATAAGCATCCCGGCTTTCAATTTCTTGTCCAAAGATCTTCCTTTGGGGTCTCCTTCGTGTATAAATTCTCCTATAAAATGACTCACTCCATGGGGCCGTTTATCGTATAACAATTTATAGGATCCACCTTTTTTCACCAAACGATTTTCTAACTCGCGGATAATAAAATCCCAAACCAGAGGGTCTAGTTCAGCCAAACTAAAACCAGGTTTGACTTGAGCCTCATGAAAGGCTTGAGCGTCCAAAACGATATTATAAAGGAGTTTTTGCAAAGGATTAAAAACGCCAGATATAGGGATAGTCCTTGAAATATCGCTATGTTGGGTGTTCACTCTAATACCAAAGTCCAATAAAACTAAGTCACCAAGACACAAAGGCTCATCTTTTTTTGAATAATGTAAACTACACGCATTTTTACCGGCTGCAACTATCGTAGGAAACGCTAAATCTCCATCACTTTGCAGTTGCAGTGCCAAATTGAGTTGTAAGGACAAATCTCTTTCTGTTTTATAAGAACCCATGTTTTTTAAAATAGATAAAAAAGCATCTTTGGAAATAGCTTGGGCTTTTTGAACCAGAGTCACCCTCTCTTCATCTAAGCTCATCCTCAAGTCTAGGTGCACATCGGCAATGTTTTTTAGATCCATAGAATCGGGTAAAAAATCTTCTAATTTTTGAACAAACTTCGCATTGTGGTCTGTATGAATAGCATCATAAAAAAAAGCATATGCCTTTGCAGGAGTCTTAGACCTCTCACTCAAGTCTAGAATTTTCCCCCATAAAGCACCATTGGGCAAAATGTTTTCAAAACCCGTCAAAGATTTCAAATCCTCTAATTCCGCTTCATACCCCATGCGTTTCCCTAGCCAAAACTCTTTGTTTGCGTTTTTGGGTGGGATAAATAAAATCTCTTGATCTTCTTTTTTTGGAGCCAAAGGGTCTAGCAACAAATAACAACCCACTTGATTTATTCCTGTTAAAAACAAAAAGGCAGGGTCTTGAATAAACCGAGTCCACACAGAACTAAAAGTTTCATCGAGTCCAGGTTCAATAGAAACTCCAGCAAAAACGCAAAAAGAATCCAAGTGAGAAAGCAAGTTTTCTCGTCGCTTTCGGTAAGTTTTTACAGGATTATTCAAAAAATCAGAAATAAATACTTCAGAATATTCACTTAAAAGGGCATTGTTCTTGTTCATTAAGAAAAAATTTAGCTTTTTCTACCTTTTATTTTTTCTTCTATATATATTTTAAAGCAACACAGACTAGCATGGAGCTTAAATAATGTCTTTTTTAAAAAAATGGAAACTTTTCTTTGTCGTTAGCATTGTTATTTTCTTTACTGCTTGTGCAGGTTCTTCTGGTGGAGGCGGTGACCATGGAGATTACGATGGTAGTGGCACTAGTGGTGGCGATGGTGGAGCCAAACAAACAGTCGTGAATAAAAACGAACTAAAAGACGCAGAAAAAGAGGCGATAGGACTCACCGAAGAAAACCACAAGCTTCGTCGAGAAATCTTTGAGGCCAAACACCAACTAGGCATACCTGTAGAACAACAATCAGGAGATGAGTAAGTCTATACGATACCCCATTGCAGATGATTTAAAACAACTCATCGCTGGAGAAAACGATAAAGTCTTTAAAATACTAGAGACTCGTTTTTTGGTGTCTATTCAAACCAGACTTCCAGGTCTCTTTATTGAAAGCAAAAGTAAAGACAGCAACATACAAGCTACGCTTAGTTTGTTAGACCAAATGAAGTTTTCTGCCCAAAGAGGTGAAGTCATCACAGAGGACTGGTTGCGGCGTTTATTAGAGCCCAAAGCACTCCAAACACTTCAAGACCCAAGTGTAGTAGGCCAGTCTATACTGCAAAATCGTTATGGATTTGCGGTGAGCCCAAGAACCATCAATCAAAAAAAATTGGTACAAGCTGTGGAGCAAAATGATATTGTATTTGCAAAAGGACCAGCGGGCACGGGTAAAACTTTTTTGGCAGTAGCTCTTGCAGTGGCTAGCCTAGAGCACAAAGAAGTGGAACGAATTTGCTTAGTGCGTCCTGCAGTAGAAGCGGGGGAGTCATTGGGCTTTTTACCAGGAGATCTTAAAGAAAAAATTGCCCCTTATTTGCGTCCAATTCACGATAGCTTGAGTGAGTTATTGCCCGCAGAAAAGCTAAAGCGATATCAAGAAACTGGTGCCATAGAAGTGGCTCCTTTGGCCTATATGCGTGGTCGCACACTAAAACGGACCTTCATCATATTAGACGAAGCTCAAAATACAACGGTGGCTCAAATGAAGATGTTTTTAACAAGATTAGGGAATCATAGTAAGGTCATTATCACTGGAGATCCATCACAGGTTGATTTATCCAAAGGCTTAGAATCTGGTTTTATTCATGCTATTCGTTTATTAAAAAACATACAAGGGATAGCCCACATTGAATTAGATGCTAGCGATGTTTTAAGGCATCGTTTAGTCAAAGAAATCATCAATGCTTACGAAAGCGAAAAGGAATGCTCATGAAACTCACTCCAATGAAAATCTCTGCAATCTTGGGGTGGGTTTTTGTATCTCTCTTGGCGGTACTTTTGTTTCCAGACAAAGAACTGGCACAAAAAGCAGAAACACCTTATTTAGGAGAAGTCAGTGCTAGGACTCTCATTGCACCCATATCATTTGAGGTGCCCAAGACAGAGCAAGAATTAGAAGTTGAAAGGCAAAAAGCCAGTGAAAAAGTCAATGCTGTTTTTGAATTCAATCCCGACGAAACGGAGAAAATCTTAAAAACGCTAAAGCAATTTCTATCAAAAATCAATACTTATGGCATCTTAAAACAAAACATTGAAAAAAGCACCGACATGGATTCTGTGCAAGCACTCACCAAACAAACCTCAGTACTTTTTGATTCATTAAAACAAAAACTTTCTACCACAGCCATTCAAAAACTAAGTGTAGAAAACAAAGCCAGAGACTCCTTGTATGCAGCTTTTCAAAAAATGTTAGAAAAAGGGGTTTCTAACACTTTAATCACCAACAATAAAACCACATTAAAATTATTCAAAGACAATTATAACGCCCCAGACATTCCTTTTATCACTTACACTAATTCCAACGTCTCTTTAATCAAAGGAAACTCTGAAATCATCATAGAAGTGGCACAAATTCAACCCAAAGAACACCGAATCGATGAAACTTTTGCTGAACTTCAGATAGCATTCCCCAAAAACCAAGGTTTACAGAGTGCGTTTTATGAAGTTTTATATGTATTCACAGAACCCAATATTTTTTACTTAGACAAAGAAACAAAACTTCGTCAAAAAAACGCAAAAGATCAAGTACACCTATCCAAGGGAATGGTTCCCAAAGGGATAGAAATAGTTGCTCAAGGCTCAATCATTACCAAAGAAATTTTAGAAAAGATCGAAGCATTACAACAAAGCCTTCAAAAAGAGGCTGGCAACAAAGCCCTCACTGCACCCTATGGGCAAGCCCTTTTACTATTTAGCATAGTCTCTGGATTTTTCTTGTTTTTCTTAGTCTTTGCAGGCACACATTTGATCAAGAAAACAAGGCATATATGGGCAATCATCTCTTTACTTGCCTTTCAACTCATTCTTTATTGGTTATTCCACCGCATATCTAGAGAACTAGCTCAAGGACAATCTATTATTCCAGACACAGTTGATCTGATATGGATATATCCGTTTAGCTTAGGACCAATCATTGCCACAGTCCTCTTCAACCGTCGTGTTGGGCTTATTTTTTCTCTATTTTCATCAGTTTTTTTAAGTTTTTTAGGCGGTTACGACCTCACTGTCATGATATCCTCATTTTTTGTCTGTTGGGCGACCATAAACTTTTTAGCACGCATGCGGTATCGGGCACAATTTGCGTGGGGCATCTTATTTGGGGTCACTATGTTTGCCTTGATGTTAGTGATTAATCTATTACTTAGAAACAGACTTGCATTCGATGTATTTTACACCTCGTTTATAGCAGGCTCCTTAAATCTTGTGCTTTGTACAGCATTAGCTTCTGTATTATTCATTCACCTAGCCGAAAAACTCTTTGGCATCACCACTTTTTTAAGCTTAATGGAAATGTCAGACTTTAACCGACCTGCTTTGAAACGAATTTCAGAGCTTGCGCCGGGCTCCTTTCACCACAGCATACAAGTTTCAAATTTAGCCGAAAAAGTCGCAGAATACATAGGAGCAAATGCTTTATTAGTTCGAGTCATGGCCTTGTATCACGACATTGGAAAAACCTTAAGACCAGAGTTTTTTACCGAAAATCAAAAAAACGGCATCAACCCACACGATAGTTTGGACCCCTATCAATCCATGAAAATCATAGCCTCTCATGTAGAACAGGGGCTTAGCCTAGCCAAAGAATACAATATTCCAGATTTGGTAGCCTCTTCTATCGCAGAACATCATGGCACCACCACCGCACAATATTTTTACCATGCGGCAAAAAAACTCCATCCCGACCGAGAAATCAAAGAATCAGACTTCAAGTACAAAGGTCCCAAACCTCAAAGCAAAGAAACCGCAATACTCATGCTGGCAGACTCCATAGAAGCCACCAGCCGAGCCATGGAAGGAGCCTCTCCAGAAAAATTAGCCGAAATGATTCGAAACACCATCGATTTGCGACTAAAAGAGGGCCAGTTTAGCGAAACAGAACTCAGCGTCAAAGACCTAGCCAAACTCGAAAAAGCCTTTTTATTAAGCCTAGACGGCACTTTTCACACCAGAGTAAAATACCCCTCTCAAAAATAAAGTTTAGCATCAAACTATAAAACAGCTTTTATAAATCGAATCAAGGGCCTTCCCCGCCCTTATTCATATTGACAATCCCTTATTTTGCAATGAAATCGCCAAACATGAACTCGAAAAGCAAAATAAAAAGACAGAAGGGCGGGTCGGGCTTTCCACTCCAATCTTTTTTGTTTGAAAGCCTAACAAAAAACTAGACACGCACCAACAAAAAAGGATTTCCATTACAATCCCTAAGGCAATCATTTCAAACGGAATCTCCTTAAGAAACACAGTCAAAAACAAACGCGTTTAAAGCATTCAAGCCCTTTAAAACAAATTTTCTTAATAATCTTATAGAATTCAATCCATAAAAGAAAAATAGTTGCAAAAAGTATTGACAAAGAGGAAGAGACTTAATATATTTGGTCTGTAATTTGGTGGTGACTAGTAGGAATTTATGAAAAATAAAAAAACTATTTTAATCATGCTAGTTGGAATGATTTTGTTAGCACTGGGTTTTGTGCTTTTAGCTCAAGGTCCGGGTCCTAACAATCCATTGTCTCTGACAGTTGCCCCTATTATTTTAGTATTTGCCTATTTAGTAGTGATTCCCGTAGGAATCTTATGGATGGGTAAAAGCAAAAAAAAGGGCGATTAGCTCAGCTGGTTCAGAGCAGCTGCCTTACAAGCAGCGGGTCAGCGGTTCGAATCCGTTATCGCCCATCAAGGGGTGGTGGCTCAATTTGGTTAGAGCACCGGCCTGTCACGCCGGAGGTTGCGAGTTCAAGTCTCGTCCATCCCGTAAAAAGAACCCTATATTTAGGGTTCTTTTTCTTTTAAAAATAAAAACATTAAAAACAGATCCTCTCCGCCATGACGAGGGCTTTGCCCGTGGCAATCCATACGATATAAAAGTAGAAAGAGAGAAGTTAAAAGTTATAAATTTTCAAAGATGAATTATTTTTTCGCAAGCACATCCCACATTCCAGGCACGCATCCCCACCTTTCTGGCACGCACTTCGACAGGCTTAGTATAACACATTTCGCAGTGCTTCTAACAACGCGTCCCCACATCTCAAGCACGCATCCACGCCTTTCTGGCACGCGTTTTGCCTAAACTCCGTGAGTCCCTGCGTCTTTGGCATGATTTTCGCACCACATCTCTGACAAAAAAACCACATCTCAAACACGCATCCCCGCATCATTTCGTAGCAATCCATATGAAATGTGTGCCTAAAAATGTTGTTCCTCTCCGTGACTACTTCCTATTTCTCACTTTAAAAAGCCAGGCGCTTCAGAGACTTCAAAATAAAAAAATGTACTGAGGCTGTTTTGAGCTTAAAACTCGTTTTGAATTTCACGAAGTTTTCTATTGGAGTGAGTCTTCAGAGAGTTGAAGGGTACAAAAGTTAATGGGGTGTTTTTAAAGGTTTTTTGTGATTCAGGAAAAATACAGCACCGAAAAGACTCAAGATTAAACTGATAAAATAGGCTAGTAACTGTATCAATACGGATTCTAGACCGGGGACCCCTGCTTTTGCAAAAAGAGATTGAGCCAAAAGTTCTCTTGGTCCAAAGCCACCGATAGAGATGGGCAAGGCACTGATTACAGCAATCATAGGGATGTAAAAGAAGTACCAAGATACGGCAATATCTACTCCAATAGCGAGTCCACAAAAGAAGTGCACTAAAACTCGAAGTGTCTGTGTGATTGCAGAGAGGGCAATGATGGAAATCCATAAAGGTGTTTTTCTAAAGTAGTGAAATCGTGATTGCATTCTAGAAAAGCGTTCTTGAATTTTTGAAGGGAGCATCCAAGAGCTCAACCGAAAAAGGATTTTACCGAGTCTTTTGCTAAATAGAGTGGCTAGAAACAAGGTGAAGCCTATGAAAACCCATAAAGAAGGGAGTAAAAATACACGGTGCTCAGGATCGTGGATAAAAAATAGTGCTCCAACTCCAAGAGCCAAGGCGTTCAAAAAGAAAAGTCCAAACAACCGATCAAAAATGGTGGCAGTGAAGCCAGCTCCAATGGTGTCTTGTTTGCTGTCGATACGGATGTCATAGATTTTTTTTAGATCCCCACCCACATTTCCTGGCATAAAATTGTTGAAAAAAAGACCTACAAAATAAAGTTTCAAGAGGTGCCCATATCGAAGTTGAACTCCTTGATTTTCAAGTAAGATTTTCCACTGGAAACATCCCGTCAAGTTAGAAATTCCAAGTGAAAGAAAGGCAAGGATTAAAAACCAAATTTTAGCGTTAGAAAACAGGTGGTAAACATTAGTGAAAGCTATTCCAGGCGTTTTAGAAATATTCAAATAAACGAAATAAGCTGGAATCAAGGTGACTAACAGCTTTAGAAAAAAAACGAGAGAAGATTTTAGCGATTCATTCACAGGTCATTCATGAGTTTAAGGGTTCAATTAAAAGCGATTCGAGATGTTTTAGTGTTTCCTTAGCTGCTTTGTCCCAAGTGAAAGAGGCTGCGTGTTTTTGAGCGTTATTTTCTAATTGAACTCGAAATTTGGGATTGGTGTAAAACACTTCCATCGCTTCAGCACAAAGTTTAGCATTTTTCATGGGAAACAATAGCCCTGTTTTTTGATCTATCACGCTATCTTGTAATCCAGGGACAGCAGAAGCTATGGTCGCCGTTTTATATTCTGCCGCTTCTATCACAGTGAGGCCCCAACCCTCTTTGTAGCTAGTTTGCAATAAGCCAATGGCATTGGCAAATAAACTTGCTTTTTTTTCTTTAGAAACAAAACCTTCTAAACTCACTTTATCACTCAGCCCGTATTTTTGAATAATGGTGGGCATTTTAGAAAGTAAAGGGCCACTCCCTGCTATACGAAGTTTTACTTTGGGGTGTTTTTTTGAAAAGATTTGAAAGGCTTCGAGAGCGGTGTGAATGCCTTTGTATCGATGCAATCTCGAAAGCCATAAAAAATAATTTTCTTTTTGTGCTGGAAATTCAAAGTTTTGGGGAATGCCGTTAGCACCATTATAAACCAAGTGAATGTTTTTGGGGGCAATGCCCAAAGCTTCTAGTTCTTTTTGAGTGCTTGGACTCACTACTAAAAAAGGACTTTTTCTGTAAAAAAGAGGAATCAATCGCTCAAAAAACCAAACCACAAAAGCTACTGGAAATTTAGCCTCTAAAAAAATAGAAGATTTCCACAAATGGTGTATTTGGATCAAGTGTGGCTTTTTAGTGTACAAAGGGCTAAACAAAGGGAGTTTATTTAAATCTTCGTAAATTACATCAAAGTTATATTGCTGGTCTAGTTTTTTAATGAGTTTAAAACAATTCCACTGGAAAAATAGGTCAGAACCATAACGGACCACTTGAATTCCATCTATGATTTCGAAATGTTTTGCACCTTTAAAGTGGGTGGTTAATAAAACGACGGAGTGACCTAATTTTACGATACGAGAAAAAATAGAGTGCAGGTGTTTTTCGGCTCCACCACTTTCTGGGTGCATCCGGTCCCTATAATTTAAAACCAAGACATTCATTTTTTCCCTAGCACACCAATACTCAACTGCGTGTAATGCAAAAAAGGCACAGTTTCTAAGGCATCTAAAATTTGATCTTTAGTTTTTTGATACCAAGTCCCCGAAAGAGGGTATTTAGGCAGCTCTATATTCAAGCGAAAGCAAAGCTCTCGAAGCATTCTATAAATCAAATTAGGCCGCATCCAGTCACCATAAGAATATTGAATATGAAAGCCCGACTTTTCCATCATTGCTTTTAATTGAGGCATGGTGTATTGGGTCTCCCAGCCCGCAAACCATTTGTCCATCTTAATAAGGAGGTGTTTAATTAAAGTGTAGATGTGCACTGTTTGAGGGACATCGCACAAGCAGTGCCCACCTTTTCTTAAAATTCGATAATTTTCTTTTAATAAGTTGAGTGGATTTAAAAAGTGCTCTAAAAGGCCTTGGTGAAAGACCAAATCAAATGAATTGTCCAAAAAAGGAGAAACAAAGGCATCTCCTCGCACCAAATGTACATTGTCTATCAATTGGTGTCTAAATTTTTGGGCTTCCACAATTTTTAAGCTGTTTTCTGCAAAGTCAAGCACATAAACCTCGGCACCCCGACGAGCGAGCTCTATACTATCCCTACCGGTTCCTGCCCCAACTTCTAAAACTTTTAAGCCCTCTAAATTAAAATGCTTTTCAATGGTTTTAAAAACAGAAGGAGAAGAAGGATAAACCTTGTCCATGTTGTTTTTATGTTCCCAAAAACGATTCCAAATCGACTGCGTAGGTTCTTTGATGCTCATAAGTTAAATATACGAAATCCAGATAAAAAAAATAAAGAAAGTAGAGAAAAAAACTTTTTAATAAAAATAATAATGATATAAGGGCTAATTTAAAATTCCTTGAGATGCATTATAAGTTTAAAAAATAAATTTTAGGAGCAAAACATTCACCAATCACCAAAAGGCTAGACAAAATTAGAATTAATTTTTAGACCCAAAGGAAATAAAACAGGAAAGAGTTTGTTTGGTTCTGTGACGATTTTGACCGAAGTTGTGACAAGCCTCTTGTTTTTTATCTTTATTTTTGTATTTTAAAGTGGATATAGGGGCTTTTTTAAGGTATATTAAATTTTTACAATTTTGGCATGCTCATTGCTAATAAAAAATACGATATTAATTGAAGGGTTTTTCAAATCAATGATACGGTAAGTCAAAATACCCATACCCTTACGAAATGACAAGGATTATAAATGCATATAGATTCTACAGATGCCACACTGAAACGCTATCTCGATGATATTCGAAAAACAGCACCACTTTCTCGAGAAGAAGAACAAATTTTATTTCAAAAAGCAAAAGAAGGCGATAAAGTTGCTCGTAAAAAGCTTATTTCTGCAAACATGCGATTTGTGTTAAAGGTGGCTATACAGTATAGAGGTTGTCCAATTCCTTTACCCGATTTAGTCAGCGAAGGGGCCATGGGATTGGTTCGTGCTATAGAATCCTTTGAACACTCTCGAGGCCTAAAGTTTATTAGTTACGGCGTTTGGTGGATCAAAGCCTATATAACTAGGGCCATCAATGAGCAAGGGAATTTAATTCGACTCCCTGCCAACCAACATTTACGAGTTCGTAAAGCCCTTCAAGAGCAATCTCGAGGAAAAGAAGTGGACGAAGAAATCCGAGAATTGATTCAAATTGGGCAGCGAGGAGTTTCTTTTGATAGCCCCCTCAAAGAAGATTCTAAGTCCACTTACGCAGAGGTTCTAGCCGATGTCAACGCCGCAAACCCCGAAGCCGACTCCGAAATTCAAAGTGTCGAAAACCTAGCCAAAGATTTAATGGAACAGCTCCCAGAAAGAGAAGCCAAAGTCATCACTGGAATTTTTGGGATCAACCAAGAAGCTCCTCAAACCCTCCGAGAAGTTGGGGAGTCTATGAACATTTCTCATGAGCGCGTGCGTCAGCTTCGAGACCAAGCCTTGCGTCGCATCAGAAAATACAATAGCCGAGAGTTCTTGCAAGAGAAAAAAGACGCTTTTTTAGCGGCCATTAATAATTAATATTCTTATAAAATAGCCACAGACGCTCCGGTGAAAGTGGCTTTTATTATTTATTTACAACAAATCTTGAACAATCCTGTCCATAAGAATCCACCCTTCATCTCGAAGGGATACACGGTTGTTCCGGATTTGCAGCATCCCTTTGTCTGTCCATTTTTTTAGTTTACTAGCAGACACCTTTACTTTTTGAAGATCAAAACCTTTACTACATCTTAAACCCAACCAAATAGATTCGGTCCTAATAGCTTCAAAATCTAGTTCATCTTTGTTCAACGCCTTTTCTGGGCAATCGGCCTGCACCCAAGACCTCCATTGAGCGTAAGATTCGGGTGCAAAGAAACGAGTGTTTCCAACAAAACTATGTGCACCTGGTCCCAAACCCAAATAAAAACCACGATCCCAATAGTTTTGGTTATGCAGACTTTCTTTTCCTATTTTAGCAAAATTAGAGGTTTCGTACCTTTTAAAACCATTATTTTCAACGATTTTAACCCCTTGAAGGTACATCTCTGCGTACAAATTGTCATCCACAAAAAGCTCGCCTCTTTTTATCTTAGTGCCAAGAGCGGTATTTGAAGCCACCGTTAAACCATAAAAACTAATATGATCAATGGGCTTTTTCACCAAAAACTCTAGATCTTCCAAAAAATCCTCCACACTTTGCCCTGGCAAATTAAACATCAAATCCACACTCACGCTAATCCCTTGAGATCGCAAGGATTCCAAGTATTCCAAAGCCACAAGAGCGGTTTTCACGCTGTGTGCACGGCCTACCTTTTGAAGCAAATGTTCTTTAAAACTTTGAATCCCTAGACTAAAGCGATTCACTCCATTTTGAATTGCATTTTCCACCACCTCTTGGGAACAAGACTCTGGGTTCAGCTCCATAGAAAACTCCTTCAAATTTTCAACACCAACACCATGGCTCCAAAGCATATCAAAAATTTTATTTTGTCTTTTTGCATTTAAAATAGAAGGAGTGCCCCCACCCCAATAAATCGTTTGAAATTTCTGCGTAAAATCTGGAAACCGCTTAAAAAGCAGCTGCATTTCTACAGCTAAAAGCTCTAAATACTCATCTAAAAGTCGATCCGGTGCCGAAAGCACAGAAAAATCGCAATAATCGCAGACTTTTTCACAAAAAGGAGTGTGTATATAAAGACCCAACATAAAAACTCTAAAAATGATTCTGCTAAAATATAGAATATAAAAGCTTTCTAGGCATTGACAACATTTTTATGAAGTTTCAGAAGCGCCTGGCTTTAGAAAAATAAACTTAAAAGATAAAAACAGAAGTTTATCCAATAAAATACTTTTTTTTATGGGTCTTCTAAGTTATATTCTAATAGTGAAAAAAATAACTTTTCAAAAAATAAAACAAATGTTATTGGGACGCTTGTCTCTGGTGATTTTTTTTCTTTTGGCTTTTTTGGGGCTTTTTTTTGCATCCACCCTCCTTTTAGAAGAATCTTATAAAGATATTTTTATTGTAATCATGATATGGTCTCTTCCTTTGTTTTTGCATTAAACCATAGGAATATAGGCTGTTATTGGAACCAATGCTTTTATGAATCGAATCACAATTAGAAAGTTCAAAGCGATTAGTTTTTATGTGCTGAGTTGGGTTTTCTCCTGTTTACTATTGACTGCTTTTTATTTTTACTATGACCCCAACTTGAGTCTTAAGTTTTCTTTTTTGCTGGCGGTTCAATACGCACTCTTGCTAGGACTTTCGCATGGAATTTACGATGTGATTGTATTAGAAGATAACAAAGACCATCGGTCGATTTGGATCGCACTACTCATTCGTTCTTCTTATTTTTTAACTGCTATAGCAGTGAATGTGACTATTTGTGTGTTTATTTGGAGCTTGTATGATTTTGGCGACATGATTAGTGAAGAAAGTTTTGCCTTAGTGGCCACAGTATTTGCTTCACCTATAACACATCTTTTGATTTTGTACTCTTTTATCATGGGGTATCTCATCACTTTTGTTCGATCAGTGCACAAAAAATTTGGCACTCGAGTATTTATAAACACCCTTCTTGGCAAATATCAAGACCCCACCGAAGAAGAGCGTGTTTTTATGCTTGTGGATTTAAAAAACTCCACTAATATAGCCGAAGAACTTGGACATTTTAAATACAGTGAGTTTTTAAGAGATTATTATCGATACCTTTCTAACTGTTGTGAAGAAAATCATGGAGAAATTTATCAAATAGCTGGAGATGGAGCCTATTTAACATGGTCTCTTCGTGCAAGCATTAAAAATCCTCGTCCCGTCTTGTGTTTTTATGACCTTATGATTTGCTTAAACAATACTCGAAGGAATTTTTTAAGAAAATACAGTGTGGCACCCTCTTGCAAAGCCGCCATACACTGCGGAAAAGTCATTGTCTCAGAAGTTGGTAATTTTGGGAGTGAAATTGCCTATCATGGAGATGTTATCAACACTACAGCAAGGTTAGAGACACTCTGTTCAAAAATAGGGCAAGATCTAATTTGCTCGGAGTGTTTTATAGAAAAAGTGAATCTCAAAGACTATTACCCACAAAAGCAAGGGACTTTTGAATTAAAGGGCAAAAAAAAGACAATTTCGGTGTATAGTTTACATTTTTCCCTTGACAAAGAAAACACTTAGAGCTAAATTTGAAATACTCAAGCGGGAATAGCTCAGTTGGTAGAGCATAACCTTGCCAAGGTTAGGGTCGAGAGTTCGAATCTCTTTTCCCGCTCTAAAGACCACTATCGTGGTCTTTTTTTATTTTAAATGAAAAGCTTTCTAAAATTCGAGCTTTTATAAATACAAACTCTAATAGAAACTGTGAACCAGAGTTTATACAAAACCGAATCCCGGCCACTTCCCACTATTCTGGCATGCACAGTGCACTCGTCCCACTTTTTACGCTCGCATCCCAGCGTTTTTTTTCTCCGTAATGATGGCAATCCATACAGGATGGCATTGTGATAAAGCTGTTCATCTTCGTGAGTACTAACAACTTCTCACTTCTCACTATTCTGGCATGCATTTCGTTCATATATTTTTTTTGGAATTTTTACAGACTTAATCGTTATTTAAAAAAAGATCTTAAGGAGTTTGGACTTGGAAGTGCAAAATATTTTAAAAGGACTAAATCCAGAACAAAAAAAAGCTGTTTTACACAATCACGAGACTCATTCTCAGTTATTAATCTTAGCGGGAGCCGGCTCAGGAAAAACATCGGTCCTCACCAAAAGGATTCAATACCGCATTGCTATGGGAGCAAAGCCTTCCTCTATATTGGCCCTCACTTTCACAGCCAAAGCAGCCTTTGAAATGAAAGAGCGAGTGTGTGCCTTATTTCCAGATGCCGAAGTGCGACTATCCACCTTTCATTCTCTTGCTTTGTTTTTACTCAGAGAAAACATGGATGGCATTTTTGGTTATGAACGATTAGGTTTTCTAAAAGCTCCTAAACCCGTCCATTCAGACGCTCAAGACTTTGCCTGTGAATTAGTAAAAGAAGGTCTTAAAGCCAGTGACTTAGAGCGAGAAGACTTGTTTTCACTAGACTTAAAGCCTCGTATTGAAAAGCGATTAAAAATGATTCGCGAAAAAGTCTATCGAAGTGGAGATTTAGTTTTTGAAGATATGATTTATTTAGCCATTCGTCTTTTAGAACAAGATGCTGAATTTAGGGCTTTAGTGCATGGTCGATGGTCTGAGTTTTTGGTGGATGAATACCAAGACATTAACCCCTCTCAATATCGCTTGGTGCGAGCTTTGCTTGGAAACCGCAAGTCTTTATTTGTAGTTGGAGATGATGACCAGGCTATTTATGGATTTAGAGGGGCAGATATTGGAAACATTATTCGCTTTCAAAAAGATTTCAAAGAGAGTGCTTTGATTCGTTTAGAGTGGAATTATCGCTCAGTGCCCTCTATTTTGCATTTAGCAAACCGTATTTTTACAAATAAGGCTTTATCTTTACGAAAAGTACTTCGAGCAGGGAATACTCGTCAAGACCCTTTATTCAAAGAAAACAGAAGTCCCGTACTCTGGGAAATAGACAATCCAATTCAAGAAATGCAAATGATCGTTCAAAAAATCAAAGAAATGCGTTTGGATTATGCTTTGGAATTTTATGATTTTGCCATTTTGGTGCGATACAATCACCAACGCCTTTACTATGAGCAGGCCTTAAAAGAATATGAAATTCCATTTTACCAAATTACAGATGACTCCATAGAAATTAAAGGAGTGCATATCGAGACCGTGCATTCTTCAAAAGGACTTCAGTATCCGGTGGTTTTTTATGCTGGTTTAGCAGAAAATCTAACGCCTGGTTTATGCAAAGGGAGTAGAAAAAAGCAAAAAAATCAGCTAAAAGAAGAGAGACGACTTTTTTATGTAGGGGTCACTCGTGCAGAAGCTGTTTTATTTTTATTATATTGTAAAAAGCGCCATTGGAAGGGGCAGTTAAAACACTTCCAAAAATCTCGTTTTTTAAAATGCATGCCTCGTCGCTTGCCGGAGTCTTCGATGCCTCTTTTTTTGTTTCGAATATTAGTTGTGTCTCGTATCATCTTTTTTATGGGTGTGCACCTCTTTGTGCTCCCTTATCAATTCTTATTTGCTCGCAAGCACATCAAGACATGGTTAGACTATAAAATTCAAACATTTTCTGCTTATTGCATTCGTTTGCTTCGCATCCAACTCAGGGTTGAAAATCAATCTAATTTGGCAAAAATAGACTGGAACCGTCCAGTGGTTATTTTGGCTAACCATCAATCTTATGCCGACATTCCCATTGCATTTTTGAGTGTAGAACGAACCGTTGGTTTTATAGCAAAAAAAGAGCTAAAAGCCATTCCTTTTTTGGGTTTTTGGATGAAACAAATCGGGTGTTTTTTTATAGATCGTAATAAAAAAGGAGCGGGACTCCATCTCCAAGAAAAAATTTCAAAAAACAAAGGAGTCCCCAAAGTTTTTATTTTTCCAGAAGGTACCCGAAGCACCGATGCAAAACTCTTGCCTTTTAAAAGTGGAGGTTTTAGAATAGCCAATGACTTAGATGCCACTATATTACCCATAGTGATTCACAAAAGTCGCGAGGCCTGGGAATCTCGTCAAAACACAAAACCTGTTTTTGTTAGTGTCGAAATACTAGAACCCACAGACCTTTTAGAGCTAAAGCGAGACAAGCCAGAACTAGGGATTCGTGACTTTTTAATGCCAAAAATTAGATCTCAAATGGAAGGATTGCTATGATCGGAGTTTTTGATTCTGGCTTTGGAGGTTTGAGCATATTAAAAGATTTGCAAAAAGCACTTCCAAACCATGATTTTTTATATTTAGGTGATAATGCCAGAGCCCCTTATGGTACTCGTAGTTTTGAAACCATTCATCGCTATACATGGCAAGCAGTTTCTTATCTTTTAGAGCAATGCCCGCTCGTGATTTTAGCTTGTAATACCGCTTCGGCTCGTGCCTTACGCACTATACAGCAAAAAAACCTTCCTCAATCTAAGCATTCCCAAAGCAAAGTTTTAGGCATTATTCGCCCTACCACTGAAGTCATTGGAAATTATTCAAAAAACAACCGAGTAGGGCTTTTTGCCACTCCTGGCACCGTATTATCAAACACTTATTCTATAGAAATCTCTCGCTTGTTCCCTCATTTAAAACTTTCCCAACAAGCTTGCCCTTTTTGGGTTCCACTCGTCGAAAACAGAGAATTAAACTCAGAAGGAGCTCGTTTTTTTGTAAAAAGAGATGTTCAAGCCCTTTTAAAAAAAGACCCTCAAATGGACACAGTACTATTGGCTTGCACTCATTATCCACTTTTAACTCCACTCATTCAAGAGTTTTTACCTCCCCATATCACTTTGCTTTCTCAAGGGCCAATAGTGGCTCAAAAAACTCTAGATTACTTAAAAAATCACCCAGAAGTAGAGCAAAAACTCTCTAAATCAGGCTCGACTCAGTTTTTGACCACAGATACAGTAGATTTTTTTAAAAAGGGAGCTGAATTATTTCTAGATTCAGAGATGTCCATAAAATCATTGACTTTTGTTTAGTTAAAATGTATTTTATACGCATCAGGTACCCTATAAAAAGGCGCTTTTTTAAAAGCATCCTTAGATTGTATTACAAAAAAGAGTTGCAAACACCATAAATGCCTATTAAAATAGGTTTTTATTTTATTCTCTCTTTTCCATTTTAGGCGTGTTTTTCGTCTTTTTTAAGCTGTACTTGTATAATTTTAAAGTGTATCATTGCAAGTTGCAATGTATGCTTTTTTTCACTTTTGCTTGGAACTGAATATGCCTAAAATACAAATAAATCTAAATGGTTGGGAAGATTACCGCGGGAACTCTACTGGTACCCTTTTATATGTAGAAACAAGCCGTCAATCTGCGGTTCCTGTTCGAGATCAGTTAAATGAAAATGGCAAGGGTTATTTTTATGAGCCCAATTATGAAACTAGCACTTACGGTTTTGTGAGTTGTACTAATGTTAAAAATATAAATGCCATTGTCAAGAATAAAAGTCGTTATATATTGTTTGGTACTCGATATGGAGGGGCTACTCATCCTGAGCTCAAAAACAAGTACTTGATTATAGGATATATGGAAATCATCAAAACACGCGATGTTCGCACGCGTCACATTCAAAAATTTATGCTCAATCCTTCCAAAGACAAGCCGGAATCCATGAATTTATCAAAAGATATAGCGGTTTATGGAAATATGCGTTTTGTGGACATAGAAAATGCTTTTTTACTGACCGATGAGCATTTAAAAGAATGGGGTTACACTGGACGCACCACTAGGCAATTAAAAACTATTTTTGACAAAGAACATTTAGATTTAATTTTAAAACATTTAGACGCAGCTCCAGACATGACCGACGAATATATAGCAACAGTAGATGAATACAAAGAAGTATTAGAAGAAGAGAACGAAGCTTAATTTCTCACAAAAAAAGCACTTCATCGAAGTGCTTTTTAATTTTACATAAAACTCTTAAAAAGAGCGTTCTGCCAGGCGAATTGCCTCTAGCATTTCTTTCACAGCTCGCTCCATCCCTACCAGAGACGCTCTCCCAATAATACTATGCCCAATATTAAGCTCTTCGATCCCTTCAATAGAAGAAATATGCCCTACATTTCGGTAGTTTAGACCGTGTCCAGCATTGACTTTAAGACCATACTTATTAGCAAGCAAAGTCATATCTTGAATAGCAGATAACTCTTGTTCAGCTTCTTGAACATTTCCCATATCAAAAGCATTGCTGAATTTACCGGTATGAAACTCTACAAATTGAGCCCCCACTTTTTTGGCAGCCTTCACTTGTTCTGTATCGGGTTCTATAAAAACACTCACCACAATATCGTTGTTTCTCAAAGTACTAATTAAAGCGGTGAGTTCCTCACTTTTTGCAGCAACATTCAAACCACCTTCAGTCGTGATTTCTTGACGAGTTTCTGGCACTAAAGTGACTATGTCGGGCTGCACATCAATAGCGAGCTGCGTCATTTCTTTGGTAGCGGCCATTTCTAAATTCAAATGAGTGGTCACCACCCCTCTAAGCAATCGAACATCTCTTTCTTGAATATGGCGTCGATCTTCACGCAAATGAACTGTAATGCCATGACACCCCGCTAGCTCCGCAAGAATAGCTGCAGCCACAGGGTCCGGCTCTCTGATTTTTCGAGCCTCCCTAATGGTAGCAATGTGGTCGATATTTACACCTAATTTTACAGTCATATACGCTCCTATTTCGAAACATTCAACAGACTAGATAATGTAGTTATTTTTGTGCCTTGAGACTTCGCATTTTCAATCATCCCCTGTATTTTCAAGAGATTTTCTTTATTTAGTGGCAAAATAACATAAGCTTCGCCAGTCCTATAGGCCTTGCGCACATTCCTATTCAAATAATCATCTACACTACTAGTCGCTTGATTGTAAGTAGATTGTTGTTTGCAAGAAATGGAGTGATTTTTACAAAGCTCTAAGCTCAAAGATGCAGAATTATTAGTTATATCCAAAAACCAAAGCCTTTGTTTTTCTAAAACTCTAAAAATAAAATTCAATAACGAACGATGTTCCACCGCTTTATTTCCATATCTTGTGGCCACCCCTTTAACTTCGGGCAACATTTTATGTGCGGTTTTTATAATATCCTCATTTTTAGCTGCCGAATTTCGAATACGAATAGGGTTTTTAGAAGCATGAGAATTTCTTAAAGAATCAGACTCCATATAAAGCCAAAGCACAGTTTCAGCTTTTTCAATTTGCTTTAAGAGATCAAAAAATACGCTATCTTTATCAAAAGGAGTGATCAAAAGAGAAAAAGGCTGTTGGAGCTCATTTAACATATTCACAACATTAGAATCCAGTTGATCCGCAGTAAAAGCTAGAGCCAAATCAGAGTTGTTTTCCAAAAAAATAGACTCAGAAATCTGCAATTCAACAAAAGTAGTATCTCCTAGCGAATCCAAAAAACTAACATTCACAGCCCGAGTGTTCTTGAACTTTAAAAACTCCTCCATCGCAAGCACCTTTCCATGATGTGCTAGAATGTGCTTTTGAATTTCCAATAAATATACTGTAAGTGTTTTTCCCTTCGCCAAAGTCCACAAATGCTTATTTTGTTTTGTCAAATAAGATTCTTTAACCAGAGGAAGCGACTCTTTTAGTTTTTCTAAATAAGGGCGAGTGTCTACCAAAGAATCGGGCTCGCTAGAATAACTATTGCCTCCCCAAAAAACAAAATCTTCCCAAATTTGATTTCGCTGTGGAAACAAATAAAGCACTAAAACAAACAAAGTAGAAATAATAAAAATGACAATAACATGTTTAATTTTACTCATAGCACCTTAAATATAACTAGATTATAAGTATATGCCTATATTATTTGCCTTAGTAGGTGCAACAGCGGTGGGAA
>JGI24710J26742_10001449_pt1 | contig 21722 bp, 19 predicted proteins | sample BioPla2DNA2_FD_26742 | JGI IMG/M metagenome (IMG submission 26742) | reverse complement strand
TTATCAATGATAACTGTTACTGTAGGTTTTCAATTCTCACAAGAACTGCATCTAGCATTTCTTGATATTTTACTCTTTTTTCTTTTTCTCCATTTATTACTGCTTCTGGTGCTTTTGATACGAATCCTTGGTTTGAAAGTTTTTTATCTATTCTTAGAACTTCGCCTTCTAGTTTTTTCTTTTCTTTGTTTAATCTTTCAAGTTCCTTTTCTCTATCAACTAAGTCTAGTAGAGGCATAAATAATTCCCCACCTTTAGTTACTAGAGATACTGCATTTTCTGGAACCATAGCTTTGTCTTGAATGAATTCTACTTCTGAAGCTGAACCTAATTTTTCAATATAGTGAACTCCGTTATTGAAGGCATCTTTTGCTTCATTATTAGTATATGCAATAACCTTTGCCTTCCTTGATGGTGGTACATTCATTTCAGCTCTTACATTTCTAAGTCCCTTAATTGCTTCGATGATGAAGTCCATATCTTTCTCTGCCTTAGGATTATTAATTTCTTCTTTGAATTCTGGCCATTGCGCCATAACTATTGATTCTCCATCAGTTAATGTAGTATATATTTCTTCTGTTATAAATGGCATTACTGGGTGAAGAAGTTTAAGTCCTGTTGTTAAAACTGTGTAAAGAACATTGTAAACAATTCCCTTAGCCTTTTCGTCATCACTGTATAGTGTTCCCTTAGATAATTCTATATACCAGTCACAGAATTCAGTCCACATAAATTCATAAACCTTTTGAAGGGCAATACCAAGTTCATATTTTTCCATGTTTTCAGTAACTTCTTTAACTAAGGAATTTGTTCTTGATAGTATCCATTTATCTGCTAAGCTATAATCTTTGCAGTCTTTATACTTATCCATTACTTCTTTATCAAGGTTCATCATAACATATCTTGATGCATTCCAAATCTTATTAGCAAAGTTTCTTGCCGCTTCAACTTTTTCTGGAATATATCTAATATCATTTCCTGGTGAGTTTCCTGTAACAAGCATAAATCTTAAGGCATCTGCACCGTATTCTTCAATTACTTCTAGAGGGTCAACACCATTACCTAAAGATTTACTCATTTTTCTTCCTTGGGAATCTCTTATAATTCCATGAATTAATACAGTATCAAAAGGCGTTTCTCCCATGCAGTTAATTCCTTGGAATATCATCCTTGCTACCCAGAAGAATATAATATCATAACCTGTAACTAATACATTAGTTGGATAGAAGTATTCTAAATCTTCAGTTTTATTTGGCCAACCTAGTGTTGAGAAAGGCCATAATGCAGATGAGAACCATGTATCTAATACATCTTCATCTTGTTTTAAGTGACTTGATCCGCACTTAGGACATTTTTCTGGTGCTTCTGTTTGAACTATTAGTTCATTACAGTCCATGCAGTACCAAACCGGAATTCTATGTCCCCACCATAATTGTCTTGAAATACACCAGTCTTGTATATTTTCCATCCAGTTATAATAAATCTTATCAAATCTTTCTGGAACAAATTTAGTCTTGTTAGTTCTAACAGCTTCTATAGCAGGTTTTGCTAAAGATTCCATTTTTACATACCATTGTTGTGATATTATTGGCTCAATTACTGTATTACATCTATCATGAGTTCCTACATTATGAGTATGAGGCTTAACCTTAACTAGTAATCCTAATTCTTCAAGGTCTTTTACCATTTGCTTTCTAGCTTCATATCTATCTAAGCCCTTATATTTTCCTCCAAGTTCATTAATAACTCCTTGATCGTCCATAACCCTAATTTGAGGAAGATTATGTCTTTGACCTACTTGGAAGTCATTTGGATCGTGAGCAGGTGTTATCTTTACAGCTCCTGTTCCAAATTCAATATCAACATAGTCATCTCCTACTATTGGGATTTCCCTATCTGTTAATGGAAGCTTGATAGTTTTTCCAATTAAGTCTTTATATCTTTCATCATTTGGGTTTACTGCAACAGCTGTATCTCCAAGTAAAGTTTCTGGTCTTGTTGTAGCAATTTCTAAATTGCCGCTTCCATCTGCTAAGGGATAATTTATATGCCAGAAGTAACCATCTTGTTCTTCATATTCAATTTCTGCATCTGATAAAGCTGTTGAACATTTTGGACACCAGTTAGTTATTCTATTTCCTCTATAAATTAATCCTTCATTATATAGCTTAACAAAAACAGTTCTAACTGCTTTGTTTAAATTTTNATCCATGGTAAAGGCTTCTCTTGTAAAGTCACAAGAAACTCCCATTTTTTTAAGCTGATCTCTTATAGTTCCTCTATATTCATTAGCCCATTCCCATACTTTTTCAAGGAAGGCTTCTCTTCCCATTTCTTTCTTTACTAGCCCTTGTTTTAATAATTCATTTTCAACTTTAACTTCCGTTGCAATAGAAGCATGGTCTTGGCCTGGTAACCATAAAGTTGCAAAACCTTGCATTCTCTTAAATCTTATAAGCATATCTTGAAGTGTATTATCAAGTGCATGGCCTAAGTGAAGTCTTCCTGTAATATTTGGTGGAGGCATCACTATTGAAAAAGGCTTTTTATTTTTATCTATTTTAGGTGTAAAGTATTTTTTTTCTTCCCATTCCTTATAAATTCTTTCTTCAAAGGATTTAGGATCATAAGTTGTTGCTATATTTTTCTTTTCTGACATNATTTTATCCTCCTTATAATCTATCTATAATAATATTAATTTAAACAAAAAAAGAGCCTTCATCACAAAAGGACGAAGACTCGCGGTACCACCTTTTTTCCTACTAATAAAATTAATAGGCTCTTATATATTTAACGGTTAAGATAACCGTCTTTACTTACTAAAATTTCAGTAAAGATGCTCAAAAGCTACCTTCAGGATATTCCATATAGAAGGCTTTCAGCTAGTAACCTTCCTCTCTTTTATACTTCCTATTCCCTACTCCTCTTTATCAATGCTCAATTATTTAATTATTTCTAATATTAATATATAATATTTTTCTTGTCAACATTTGTTAAGAAATTATTCTTCTATCCACCTGATTTTTTCTATAAATTCTTTAACATATTCTTCACTCATATCTGGATTAATAGTATTTTCGTTAGTAATAGTTATTATTGACATTGCTATTGCATATTTTACTGTATCTTTAATAGATAAATTATTCATATAACCATAGCCCACACCAGCCACAAAGGAATCTCCTGCTCCAGTAACATTTTTCACTTTTATTGGCTCTGTTCCAATCTTCCCTTCTTCGGTGCTTGTCTTATAATAAATACCTTCAGCATCTAAACTTATAAATACATTTTTTACCCCTAAAGATAAGAAGAAATCTGCTGCCTTTCTTAAATCATCATCACTTTCTATTTTAAAACCACATAAAGCTTCTGTTTCAATTCTATTTGGTTTTATTGTATGAAAGTACTTTATTAAATGTTTTATTTTTTCAGCCTTAGTAGCTGAAACCGGATCCAAAATAAACTTTGTTTTTTGGCTAAAATTCATTAATAAATATTCTAAAAGTTTTGGGTTATCAGAATCTACTATTACATATTCTGCATTTTCAATAATTTCTGCTTTTGAATCAATAAAGGAAGTTTCCATCTTATTTAAACTTTCCATATCTACTATAGCAGACTCCATTTCTCCCTCTTCATTTAAAATGGCCATATATGTTGGAGTACACTCATCTTTAAGTATTAATGAATGTTCCATGCAATAACCTATTTCTTTAGAGTTTTCTAATATATGCCTTCCATTACTATCTCCACCTAAAATTGAAATAAACTTAGTTTTTACATTTACCCTTGCTAAATTTTCTGCTATATTCCTACAAACTCCACCCAAAGATATTTTTATATTTCCTGGTATTGAATCTCTACCATGATATGACTTTTTGCTAAAGCCAATAATATCTACTATGGATGCTCCTAAAACCAATATATAAGGACTATTATTATACATATTATCTCTCCTGATCTTTATACTCGAAAAATAAAAACATAGGACTATTATATTAAAAAATTCAAAAAAAGCAAAGAACTTTTACAAACTTTGTCGAATTTTATAAGTTCCTTCTTTGAATATTAACTATTTATAATGTCAAGAATAAAAATATGCAGTTTTACATAACTAGGAGGTTACTATGGGCAATTTTACTGAAGGCAACAATTACTACAATAAAAGAGATTATAAAAAAGCTATTGCTTCCTATAAAAAAGCTATTGAAAAGGGGGAAAGTACTACCTGTGCAAATTATAATTTAGGAGTTTGTTATATTAAATTAAAAGAATATGATCTTGCAATTCCATATTTCAAAAAGGCTATAAGCATGCAAAACGAAAGCAAATATTTCTTTAATTTAGCCTATTGCTACGCAATGAAAAATGAAATAAAAAAAGCCCTAATTAACTTTAACATAGCCTGGGCATTAGATAATACAGACGAAGACTGTAAGAAAGCCATCGAAATAATATCAAAAAAGAATAAAAAAGCACAATAAAAAAAAGATTGCCATGCAATCTTTTTTAGTTTGGAGTGTAGAATTATTACAAACTGAAAACTATCTAAAATTCTCCTGCAATTTCTGCATTTAAATGATCTCTATAAAAATCCTCATTGTCAAAGTAATCACCAGCCATATAGAAGGTTGGATCTACATTAATCCAAATTCCTTCATCTTCTAGGTAAACTTGATTCCAAGCATGGGGCCCGTAAGTTATACCATCAAAAGCTTCTCCTGTAATTATTCTACTTTTTAAATTTGCAGCTTTTGACATTGCGGTAAAAAGGCATGCATAATCAAAGCATATACCCTTTCTTGTATTAAAGGCCTCTATTGCTCCGCTATTATTGACTCCTTCTTCCCCAAGAACCTTCTTTGCCTTTTCAAAATCATAAGTTATATTTGAACCTACCCAAGCATAAATTTTTCTAGCCTTTTCCCTATCGCTTTCAGAACCCCTTACTATTTCTTTTGCCTTTATATTTATTTCATCATTAGATCTTACTCCTTCTTCTAGGGTTACACCATTGTAATAAACTATAACATTTGCATTTCTAGGAAGATGTTCCTTAAAATCATCATAAGATAAAACTGGTTTATTTATTGTAATTATATTTTCCAAGGAATTATATCCATTGATGTTTTCAAAAATTTCAATCCTATTATTTAAGCCCAAAGTTATATTATAGGTACTTACAATAATAAAGATCATAAGGATAATAACTAATCCCTTCAACAATCCAAAGAAGCTGGAAAAAACAACTATTCCAAATTTCCCTGTTCTTTTGCCTTTATATGGACTTACAATAATATTATTTATAACTTTTAAAATAAAATAAATAATATTTTGAACAAACATAAATACTATTCCTAGTATAATAACTTTAAATAAAATATTATTTAATTCTTCTGTACTAAAATAAGCACTTAAGGTTTGTAAAAAAAACAGATATATTTTTTCCAAGTTAAGTATAAGAATAAAAAAGGCTAAAAATATAGAAAAATAGTAAAATAGTTTATTTACTGAATCCTTTATACTTTTATCTTCTAAAGAAGATTTAATACTTGATATAATTGAAAGTAATATAATTACTCCACATATAATATAAGAAATATTTCCTTGCATTAGGACTCTCCTTTTTATTAATAAAAATCATCCTGCTTTAATAGCTTTTTAATAACTTTTGAAGCTATATCATAACTATAGCCCTTTGAAAGTATAAATCTATATAATTTTTGAGATAATTTATAGTTATCATTTTCTCGTTTTCTTAAGATATTGTATTTTTTATTAGCTAAATTATAAGCAATGTCCTCTTCTTCATCACTATCTATTTTAGCAATTTCTTTTTCAATTAGATTATCATCTAATCCCTTTCTTAACAAATCATATTTAATTTTTTTCTTTCCTTGAGATTTTGATTTGTCTTTAATATACATTTTAGCATAATTTTCATCATTTAATAAATTATATTCCTTTAAAAAGGAAATAGTTCTATTAATTGTTTCTATATCGTATTCTCTTTTTAATAATCTCTCTCTAATTTCCTTCTCTGTTTTATGAGTTCTTTCTATAATTCTTAAAGCGGCACTTTTGCATTTCATATAATTATCTTCTTTTGCAGCTTTTTTTATTTTTTCTATATCTACCTTTTCTTTAAGCTTTATTCCTTCTTTAATTAATACTTCCCTACTTAAAGAAAAAGCATATTCATCATCTATATAGATATTTACCCTATCTTTATTTCTCTTTTGCTCTTCTATTTTAGTAATAATATTCAATTTATCACCAACCTTCAATGTCTTTAGTTTAAGATTTAAGTATATGAATTGTAGGATTATTTAAAACGGTGTTAGCTGTTTCTTGAATTTTATTGATATCTAGCTTATCGAGCTTTTCCATATCTTTTTCAAATTCAAATAAATCTTCATTATCTAACCCTTGATGGAGCATATAATTACAAAGCTCAGAAGGATCTTCTAAAGTTGATATTACAGCAGTTCTATGAACCTTCTTCATAAGAGTTAAATCTCTTTCGCCAATTTCTAAATTTCCTTCCTTCACATCTAAAATAGTTTTATTAATTGCCTTCATTGCAGCTTTTACATCATTTTCAGAAACAGCAGTNTATATATATAAAGTCTTAACATTATTTGTCATATTTAAACTTGTATATATATCATAAGCAAGTCCCCTCTTTTCTCTAACCTCTCTAAATAAAAGAGAATTTGAACTTTCACCTAACCTATGATTTAAAATTTTAAGGGGCAATTCTAATTCTTTTTTTAAATTATCAAAAGTATATAAATAAATAATAGTATTTTGTTCTATATTACTTTTAATAGTTGTAAAAGTTTTTTCAATATTTTTTTCTTTTACTATTTCCTTTACTGTTATGTTTCTTTCTTCCCATTTAGAAAAATATTTTTTTATTTCATTTAATGCTTCTTCATGACTATATGAAGACACCATAGCAATTACAGTATTATTAGGAGTATAGTATTTCTTATAAAAATTTAGTAAATCTTCTCTTTTATATTTCTTTATATTTTCTTCAAGACCAGCCACATCAAATTTAAGAGGACTTTCATTAAATGCACATTCATTTATTCTTGTAAAACTAAAATCCTCTATATCATCCTTGCTGCTTCTTATTTCTGATAAAATAACTCCTCTTTCTTTTTCTATTTCTTTTTTATTGAAGGAAGAATTAATAATCATATCTCCTAAGATGTTTAGGGCATTTGTAATTTCCTCTTCTAGGCAGCTTATTGTATAAACTGTTGCAGTATAATCTGTATAGGCATTATACTCTCCCCCTAAAAATTCCAGCTCATCATTTAATGTTTCATAATCCCTATTTATTGTCCCTTTAAAAAGCATATGCTCAATAAAATGGGCTATTCCTTTCTCATTCATATCTTCATATAAGGATCCTACTTTTACACCTATATTAATTGCTGCAATTTTTGTATCCTTCTTTATTGTTAAAACCTCTAAACCATTCTCTAAAAAATGCCTCTTTACATCAAAGTTTAATTTAAACATATTGCTATCACCTATATCTACTCTCCAATATTTTAATTTTATTTACTATTATACTATTATACATAATTAATCTTTACCAGAGAAGCTTTGACACTTATAATAATTATAAAGAAATTTTTATGGAGGGCTTTTATGAAAAAGAATATATTAATTATAGAAGATGAAACTAGAATAAGATTTCTGCTTAGGGATTATTTTTTAAGAGAAAATTTTAATATTATTGAAGCTTCTGACGGAGATGAAGGGCTAATCTATTTTTTTAATAATAAAGTTGACCTAGTTATTTTAGATATTATGATGCCTAAAGTTGATGGTATAACTGTCTTAGAAAAGATAAGAAAAATTTCTACAGTCCCAGTAATATTACTAACAGCAAAGGGGCAGGAAGAAGATAAACTTTTTGGTTATGAAATGGGAGCTGACGACTATATAACAAAACCTTTTTCACCTAAAGTCTTAGTTGCAAAAGTAAAAGCTCTCCTAAAGAGAACCTCGGATGAAGAAACCTTTTCAGGTNAAAAGGAATTTAAGGGATTAACAATAAATAAATTATCTCATGAAGTTAAAGTAAATGGAGAAGTAATAAACTTATCTCCAAAGGAATTTGAACTTCTTGTTTATTTGTCTGATAATTCAGGAATAGCCTTATCTAGAGATACCATTTTAGATAATGTTTGGGGAATTGATTATTACGGAGACATAAGGACTGTAGATACAAATATTAAGAGACTTAGGGAAAAGCTTAAAGATAAAGCTTCTTACATTGTAACTGTAAGAGGAAGTGGGTATAGATTTGAAGAAAAAGATAGCATTTAGTATATCAAGCAAATTATTTATTATAACCTCTTCCTTAATTTTTATTCTCTTAATATTTAGCATGATTTTTCAAAATTTATTTTTTGAAGACTTTTATTTAAATAAGAAAGTTAAGGATATGATAAAAGAAACTAAAAAATTTAGCGAGCTTTATTCTTATCAAGTATCAAATGAAAATATACTTACAGAAGCTCTATTTAGGTTTGAACAAAATACGAATTCTAAAATAGCACTTCTTTCCCTAGACGGGAAGTTTAAGTTTTTACCTAACTATGATAAGAATAGTGATGATTTTCAAACCTTAACTTATTTCTGTGCTGAGCTTATAAATAATAGAGATCTATTATATGATGTATTAGAAAGCGGTAAATCTACAACTACAATATTTGAAAATGAATTTACTAAAACCACAAAAATTGGCACACTAACCCCTATGTCATTGAATTCCTTTAATGATTCAATAATTGTAGCTGTATCNTCCATGCATCCAATTAGGGAAGCCACAGATGTAATAAAGGAATTTTACATATATCTATTTCTTGGTTTTTTAATATTAGGATTAATTTTAACTCTAATCTATGTAAATTTAATTACTAAACCCCTAGTTAAAATAAATAAAGTTGCAAAAGGTATGTCTAACTTNGATTTTTCAGTTAAATGTGAAGTGCAATCTGATGATGAAATAGGGAACCTTGCTACTACCCTAAACTTTTTATCTTCCTCCTTAGAAAGATCCTTAGAAGATTTAAAACAAAAAAATATAAAACTTCAAGAAGATATAGAAAAAGAACGTAAAATCGAAGAACTAAGGAAAGATTTTGTAGCTAGTGTATCTCATGATTTAAAAACTCCTATAGGTATAATCGAAGGATATGCTGAGGGCTTAAGAGATGGTATTGCAACTGGTAAAGATACCGATATATATTTGGAAACTATAATAGATGAAGCTAAAAAGATGGATAAACTGGTTACTAACATGCTTGAACTATCAAAACTTGAGTCTGGAACTACTGAATTACTTTTAGAAAATTTTAATATTCTAAGATTGATTCAAAAATTAATAAAAAGATTTTCTTTAGAATATGCATCTAAAAATATTAACTTAATACTAAACACTAACTTAGAATATTGTTATGTAATTGGTGATAGTTTCCAATTAGATCAGGTGATGACTAACCTTCTAAGTAACGCCTTTAAATATACAAATAATAACGAAGATGTAATTATAGAAATTAACACTACAGAAAGTATAGTAGAAATATCAGTAGAAAATAAAGGTGCTCATATTCCTGATGATGAAATAGAAAATTTATTTAACAAGTTTTACAAACTAGATAAATCTAGAAGTAGATTTCAAAATAAAAACAGTAGCGGCCTTGGTCTTGCTATTGTAGATAGAATCTTAACCTTACATGAAAGTAAATTCTCTTTATTAAATACAGAGGATGGAGTTAGATTTACATTCACATTAAAAAAGGGCCTAGAACCAAATCTTGAAGAATAGTTTTATTCTTTTAATCCCTATAATGCAAAAATTATTATTTTTAATTTCTTGTATTATGGGGATTTTTCTATGAATAACATAGGATCTTTAAACAAATAATAATTGTGGGCAAGGTGGTGATAAAATGGGCAATTCTCAATATAATAGAAATAAAAATGATAAAAGTAATGTTGGTAAAAATAGAAATACCAATAATAGAGATAAAGGTAATAATCAAGTAAAATCAACAAATAATCAAGACTAACATTATGGAAAAGAAAACTTCCAGTTATGAAATAACTGGAAGTAAAAAATACTTTTTTTAAAATTTATNTTTCTAATTTAATCTCTAGTCATATACCTTTTAAATAGTTCATCTGCTATTTCTGGATCAGATTCCTTTAAATCATTTATGTAAACAAGAGCACTACCCTTATAATCTTTTTCTTCCCCAAGTAAAATAACTTCATAGCAACTTCTTAATATGTTTACTATACAATTTTCAAAATGGTTTTCCTTACAGCTTTTACAAACCTTAAGAATATCTACAACTCCATTCATAATATTGTTGGTATCATATACTCTTGTATCTGTAATAGGAATATTTTCAAATCCATTCATTACATATGTAACTTTATTAATCATACACTCCTTTATACATTCAGTACCATAACCAACTAAACAACCTTTTCTGTCACATTCTCCACATATATCTTCTGATAAGCAGCAAGGGCTAAGCTTGTCCACAAGTCTACTAAAATTAATATCATTAAAGGCAACTGCCATATTGCATCCTCCTCTATCTTTCATTTTTTTACAAATATCGATCCATATTATACCACACTTTTATTGCATAATAATAAATAATTATTAAATTAATATTCTGTTAACAAAAGCTGCTAATTACATAGGAAAAGACTTTATACTTTCCTCAAAATAATTAGCAGTTACTTGATCTCTCTTCCTATATTAGCAATTTTTTAAAAATTCTTAATACTTTTTTTCCTGTTAAACCCCGCTTAAATTTATATTTGTTTTTTATTACTTATATGATATTATAATTCTATCCGACTTTTTATATTTTTTGCTAAATAATTCTAATATCTACTACTTTAAATACTCATTTGTGTTATAATTAACAAAGAGGTATTTAAAATATACATTAATTAAGGAGGTACAAACATGATAAATGTTAAAGAATTTATTGACAAAAATTATACACCCTATTATGGAGATGATAGTTTCTTAGCTGGTCCTACTGAAAGAACTACTGAACTTTGGAAAAAAGTATTAGAACTAACAAAGAAGGAAAATCAAACTGGACCAATAGTTGATGATGAAGTTATAGCTTCTATTACTTCTCACGGCCCAGGTTATATAGATGAAAACCTTGAAGTTATAGTAGGTCTTCAAGCAGATGAACCATTAAAAAGAACAATGATGCCTTTTGGCGGAATAAGAATGGTTAAAAAATCAGTTGAATTATACGGCAAAAAATTAGACAAGAATGTTGAAGAATTTTTCACAAAGTATAGAAAAACTCACAATGATGGTGTTTTCGATGCTTATACTCAAGATATTAGAAACGCAAGAACTACAGGATTAATTACAGGACTTCCAGATGCTTATGGTAGAGGAAGAATTATTGGTGATTATAGAAGAGTTGCTCTATACGGAGTAGATACTTTAATAGCAGAAAAAATTAAAGAAAAAGACTCAATTACTACAATTAATGAAGAAACAATTAGACTAAGAGAAGAATTATCAGAGCAAATTAAAGCTTTAAAGGAATTAAAAGAGCTTGGAAATATTTATGGCTTCGATATATCAAGACCTGCAGAAAATGCAAAAGAAGCAGTACAATGGGTATACCTTGGATACCTTGCGGCAGTAAAAGAACAAAATGGTGCTGCAATGTCTCTTGGAAGAGTTTCAACTTTCTTAGATATCTATATTGAAAATGATATTAAAAAAGGAATATTAACTGAAAGTGAAGCACAAGAATTAGTAGACCAATTTATTATCAAACTTAGAATAGTTCGTTTCTTAAGAACAAAAGAATATGATGAATTATTCAGCGGGGATCCAGTTTGGGTTACAGAATCTATTGGTGGTATGAATAACAATGGAGAAACTCTTGTTACAAAAACATCTTATAGATTCTTGAATACACTTTATAATTTAGGACCTGCTCCAGAACCAAACTTAACTGTATTATGGTCAGAAAAGCTTCCTCAAAACTTTAAGGACTTCTGTGCTAAGGTTTCAATTGATACAAGCTCTATCCAATATGAAAATGATGACTTAATGAGACCTAAGTTTGGAGATGATTATGGAATAGCTTGCTGTGTTTCTGCTATGAAGATTGGAAAGCAAATGCAATTCTTCGGAGCTAGAGCAAACTTAGCTAAAGCTTTACTATATGCAATCAACGGTGGTGTAGATGAAAAGAAACCTGTTCACGTTGTTCCTGGTATAGAACCAATAACAGATGAAATTTTAGATTACGATAAGGTTCTTCAAAACTACAATAAGGTTATGGATTGGTTAGCAAAAACTTATGTAGATGCTTTAAATATCATTCACTACATGCATGACAAATATAATTATGAAAAGTTAGAAATGGCTTTACATGATAAAGATGTAGAAAGAATATTAGCAACAGGTATAGCAGGACTTTCTGTTGTAGCAGACTCTTTAAGTGCTATTAAACATGCTAAAGTAAGACCAATTAGAAATGAAGAAGGAATCGCTGTTGATTTTGAAATCGAAGGAGACTTCCCTAAGTATGGTAATGATGATGATAGAGTTGACAACATTGCTATTAAGATTGTTGAAACTATAATGAATAAGATAAGACAACAAACTCCTTATAGAAATGCTAAGTTCTCTCAATCAATTTTAACTATAACTTCAAATGTTGTTTATGGTAAGAAGACTGGTTCAACTCCTGATGGAAGAAAAGCTGGGGAACCTTTTGCACCTGGAGCAAACCCAATGCATAACAGAGATACTAACGGAGCGTTAGCTTCTTGCTTATCAGTTGCAAAAATACCTTACGATGATTGTGAAGATGGAATATCTTATACTTTCTCAATAGAACCAAATTCACTTGGTAAGGAAAGAGAAACAAGAATAAACAATTTAACATCTCTTTTAGATGGATACTTTAAAAATGATGGACACCACATTAATATAAACGTATTAAACAGAGATACTTTACTAGATGCTGTAGAACATCCAGAATTATATCCTCAATTAACTGTAAGAGTATCTGGATATGCAGTAAACTTTGTTAAATTAACAAGAGAACAACAATTAGAAGTTATTAGCAGAACTTTCCACAAAAAAATGTAGAGGTGAAACGATTATGACAAAAGGAAGAATTCATTCAATTGAAACGATGGGATTGGTAGACGGCCCAGGTATAAGGACAGTTATATTTTTTCAAGGCTGCCTTTTAAGATGTTCCTATTGTCATAATCCTGATACATGGAATATTAATGGAGGCAATGAAATAGATGCGAAGGACTTATTAAAAAAAGTCCTTCGATATAATGCTTTTTTTGAAAAATCTGGTGGCGGAGTTACTTGCTCTGGAGGGGATCCTCTAATGCAGCCTGAATTCTTGCTAGAATTTTTTAAACTTTGCAAGGAAAATAACATTCATACTACCTTAGATACTTCTGGCGTAGGTTTAGGGAACTATGCAGAAATATTAAAATATACTGACTTAGTTCTTTTAGATGTAAAACATTATGAGGAATCTGAGTATAAAAAGATAACAGGAAGATCAATGGATAGTTATAACTCCTTTGTAGAAGAAGTAAGGAAGGCAAATACACCTCTATGGATAAGACATGTAGTTGTACCTGGAATAACAGACGATGAAGAACATATTAGAAATTTATCTAATTATATCAAGTCAACTTTTAAGAATATTAAAAAAATTGAACTTCTACCCTATCATACTATGGGAGAAGAAAAATATAAGAAGCTTGAAATTGACTATAGACTAAAAGGATTAAAACCAATGGATAAAGATAGATGCCAGGACTTAGAGAAAATTTTCTATAATGATAGCATCTAACATAAATATAAGGAGGATTGTACCATCTATTATAAGATGGTACAATCCTCCTATTTTTATTTCAAATGACTATTTTATTGAAAAAATGATATTATTTTTCCTATTAATATTCCGAAAACTCCAAAATCAGCATCACTAAAGGTTGAACCTGCAAAGCCTAAATCTCCTAATACCGGCATTAACAAAGCTGGCAAGAAGGTAATTAATTCTTCTGCTCTTTTTTCTGGGTGATTATATAAATATTCTGTTCCTTTTAAGGTATTTTCCATTTCAATAACTCTTAATCCAAACTCTTCTTTTAATCTTTTCTTACCTTGCTTATATCTCCATAGGATATTTTCATCACCAGCACCACCCCAAGATAAACTTACAGTTGCTACCTTATCTCCCCTTTTTAGCCCTAATGGTTTTATTAAATTTAGCATAGCCCTCTCCCCTTTATATTCTTGTATTAATTTTCCAAATATTATATCATACTTTCTTTGCTTAGTATAACTTTATAATATTTTATATAAAAAATAAAAAGATAGGGAATTAGTGTTTTATTACACACACATTCCATATCTTTTCATATTTATTTATCTTCTAAATTTAAATTTCCTAGTAAGGCTGCAAAAGGATTGTTATTAAAATCTTCTGCTTCCTTTTTCATTTTCTTCATTATATTATTAACTTCTCTTTTATTTACTTTAGCATTTTTATCAAATCTTTTTTCAAATTGTGATGCTTTTTCTCTAAAGTTACAAGTAGATCCTGTACAAACATATATCTTACCTTGACCTTGTCCCCTAAGCTCAAGTTTTTTCTTGCACTCAGGACATCTAACATTTGTAAGTCTTGCTAGGTTTTCTCTATAACCACATTCCCTATCTTGGCATACAAGCATTCTTCCATTCTTACCTTTAACCTCAAGAAGGTATTTACCACAGTTAGGGCACTTCCTTCCTGTTTGGTTATCATGAATAAATTTACTATTTTCTTGTTTTATTGCTTCTACTAGGGCAATGGCATAATTTCTCATTTCCTTCATAAAGGCATTTGGATCTTCTTTTCCCTTGCTTATTTTATCTAATTTATTTTCCCACTTTGCAGTTAATAGTGGTGATTTTAACTCTGCTGGCACTAATTCTATCAACTGTTTTCCCTTTGAAGTTGGAACTATTTCCTTACCTCTCTTCTCTATAACAAAGGATTTAAATAATTTTTCTATAATATCTGCCCTTGTTGCAACTGTTCCAAGGCCTCCTGTTTCATTTAGTGTTTTAGCTGCGTCCTTTGAAACTGCAATATATTTATGGGGATTTTCCATAGCTGATAAAAGGGTTGCTTCATTAAACCTTGCTGGAGCTGTAGTTTGCTTTTTAACTAAATTAACTTGTAAAATTTTAATCTTATCACCCTTATTTAAAGTAGGAATCTCCTGGCTCTTTTCCTCTTCATTTAAATTATCTTTTTCATATAGCTTCTTCCAGCCCTTACTTTTTGTAATATTACCTTTAGCAGTAAATGTTTCCCCATTTACTAATACCTTTAAATTAGTTTGTTCATATTCATAAGGAGGAAGCATTACACTTAAAAATCTCTTTACTACTAAATCATAAATATGTCTCTCCTCACTACTTAAGTTAGCTGTATTTCCTCTTTCTTCTGTAGGAATTATAGCATGGTGATCACTTACTTTGCTGTTATCAACAAAGTTTTTATTTGCTTTTATCCCTTCCTTAAGTAATTTTTCAGCATAAATTCTATATTCACCTATTCCAATGGCCTTTAGCCTTTCAGGAATTGTTCCCACTATATCCGAACTAATATATCTTGAATCTGTTCTTGGGTAAGTTAATAATTTATGATTTTCATAAAGCCTTTGCATAATATTAAGAGTTTGTTTTGCAGAATACCCCCAAATTTTATTTGCATCCCTTTGAAGTTCAGTTAAATCATAAAGGGCAGGTGAATATTTCTTTTTATTTGACTTAGTTATATCAACTACTTCACCATCATGACCTTTAACTTTAGCTGCTAAGGAATCAGCAAATTCTTTATTAAATATTGAAGAATTGCCTTTATTATTTACCCAATTTAATGTAAAATTATTTCCTTTAAGATTTAAAGTATAATAGTCTTCTGGTTTAAAGTTTTTAATTTCTTCTTCCCTATCAACTATCATAGCTAGGGTTGGAGATTGAACTCTTCCTGCAGATAATTGGGCATTATATTTACAAGTTAAAGCCCTAGTTGCATTAAGTCCTACTATCCAGTCAGCTTCCGCCCTACATACTGCCGCCTTATATAAATTATTATATTCTCTTCCATCCTTTAACTTTTTAAAACCTTCTAATATGGCTTTATTTGTTTGGGAAGAAATCCAAAGTCTTTTTATTGGTTTCTTTTTTACTCCAGCTTTTTCTATTATCCACCTTGCTACAAGTTCACCCTCACGGCCTGCATCTGTTGCAATAATTATTTCATCTACGTCATTTCTATTTAATAATTTTTTTACTTCATAAAACTGTTTTGAAGTCTTTTTCAAAACAGTAAGTTTCATGTTCTTTGGAAGCATCGGAAGGGTTTCCATTGACCAACTTTTATATTTATCATCATAAGCTTCAGGATCTTGAAGTCCTACTAAATGCCCAAGAGCCCAAGTAACAATATATTTATTTCCTTCTATATGTGTTCTTTTATTTTGATTACATTTCAAAACCTTTGCTAAATCTCTACCAACAGAAGGTTTTTCCGCTAGTACTAGTGATTTTCCCATATTTTAATTCCTTTCTCTTTAAGAGTAATTTTAATTAATATACTCTATTCATAAATTTTTTCTAATATTTAAACTATAACTAATTTACTTCATTATGTAAACCTAATCTTGCGATAGCTTGTATTTGGCAAATATTTTATTTAATGATATAATAACACATAAAATATCTTGGGGGTATAATATATATGGTAGAATTATTAAAACTAACAGCTGATTTTATTAATGATTTACATGATGCAGTTTTAGATATTGTAGAAATTGNTGGATATTCTTTAAACGATAAGCAGCTTCATTTTATTTTTATGGCTCTAATTGGAATAATAATATTCGGATTTACCNAAGTAATATTTAAATGGCTTGCAAAATATAGCATTACAGCTATATCTTTTATTTATTCATTAACAGTTATGATAGTAATAGTTTTTGCTATCGAAATACAACAAAAACTAACTAATAGAGGAAATATGGAGTTTGCTGATATAGCCTATGGGTTATATGGCTTTATATATGTATTCTGTATTTACCTATTTATAAGACTAGTAATCCATTTAATAAAGAAAACATACAATAAATATAAAACTAAAAAATATAAAAGTAATAAAAAAAATTAGAATTTTCTCTCTACTACAGAATGAATTTAAGGCGGTTGAGATATTATTAAAGGTCGAGAACCTGCATAAACACCCTGTTTTATGTATTCTCGGCCTTTCTTTTATCNCCTNTTTTGTGGTAACCTTTCGGTAAATAGTGCCCACTATAAAGGCTATCTGCTCGAAATTTGCATCCTTATTTNACCTCTTCTTCATCTGTCAAGGTTATACGAACATCAGCATCATATAGATTTAATAAAAGTCTATTTTCAATTCCTCATTATTATGTCAACTCTTAAAAAAAGGACTGTATCTTAGCTTTACCATATACTTTAACCTGTNAAAATCACTCATCCCTTTAATTTATTCAAATTTTGGTCAAATAGTGCAATGACATCAATGTTTGAATGATAATTTGATATTACNCCTCCATCCAAGAAAAATTAAGGGGGTATAATAAAAAAATGAGCTTTTAATTAAATCGAAAGCTCATTTTTTATAAACTACGCAGTAGTTTCAACCTTAATTGTGCTTTTGAATTATGAATTGTGAATTGAAAAGTGCATGGCACTTTTATATCATTCCTCCATCAATTCTTATTATCTGCCCCGTTAAATACTTACATTCATCATTACATAAGAAAAGAACTGCTTTTGCTATTTCTTCTGTTTCTCCAAATCTACCTATTGGTATTTCATTCTCTAATTCTAACTTATCCTCTTTACTTAAAAATGCGTTCATCTCAGTATTTATAGCTCCTGGTGCAATTGCATTTACCCTAATTCCCATAGGAGCTACTTCTTTAGCTAGGGACTTTGTAAATAAATTTATTCCTCCCTTTGTTGTGGAATATAAAACTTCACAGGAAGCTCCAACCTCTCCCCACATTGAAGAAATATTTATTATATTTCCATAGCCTCTATTAAGCATATGAGGTAAAGCATGTTTGCTTAAATATATGGCCCCTAAAAGATTAGTTCCTACTATATTACTTATATCTTCTTCTGTAGAATCCATAAGCAAACCTACAATGGATATACCAGCATTATTTACTAAAATATCTATTTTTCCAAAATTCTCAATAACAAAATCTATAATTTCCTTTGCTTTATTAAAGTCTCCAATATTTCCTTTAATAANCTTACCATAGCCTCCTAAAGCAATTATTTCTGCTAAAGTATCTTCTGCTCCCTTATCATCTCTTGAATAATTTATTACAACCGTTCCTCCAGACTTGGCTAGTTCTAGAGCAATGGCCTTGCCTATTCCCCTAGAAGCACCTGTAACTAAAGCTATTTTTCCTTGTAAGTTTTCCATTTTATCACCTGCTATTTTAAACAATCTTTAAAAACTCTTTCTGCATTTTTATAAAAAATCTTATCTATTTCTGTGTTTGTAAACTTTTCTTTTAATAACACATCTCTTAACATTCCTATTTCTCCTATATCCTTTATTTCAACTTCATTTTCTATTCCATCATAGTCTGTTCCTAAGGCAATAACATCTATTCCCCCAACATTTCTTATATGTTTTAAATGAGCCANCATAGAATCAATAGTTGAAACCTTTGCTTCCCCTAAAAACCCTGAACAAAAATTAAGGCCCATAACTCCGCCTTTATCTGCTAACTTAACTATCATATCATCAGTTAAATTTCTCGAATGATTTGTTACTGCCCTTGCATTAGAATGGGTTGCTATAAAAGGCTTTTTACATATATCAACTAAATCATAAAAACCTCCATCTGATAAATGAGAACAATCTGGTATTATTCCTAAATTCTCCATTTCAACAACTAATTCTTTTCCCTTATCCTTTAGGCCCATGTCCTTATATTTAAAGTTTTTATTAGGGTACCCTATGCTATTTTCAAAGTTCCAAGTTAATGTGATAAACCTTATTCCTAAGTCATAAACTTCTTTTAGTCTTTCAACTTTTCCTTCTAATACTTCTCCTTCTTCTATAGATAAAAAGGCTCCAATTTTATTTTTATCTCTTGCTTTATACATTTCTTCTAAATTAGTAACAACTTCTATAGCATCAGAATTTTTATTTATTTCTTCCATTAGTTTTTTATTAAGTTTTTTAAATTCTTCGTATGGATTTTCCACTATATTTAATTCTACAAAGTGTGCAAATACTTGGGCTAAAGCTTCAGCTTTTTTTAANTTATTTATATCTACTTTACAAATACTCTCCTTTAATTCTAAGTCTTCATATACTAATCTAAGTGCTGTATCACAGTGTAAATCTATTGAGTTCATTTTAATTCTCCTTTATTCTTTAATCTTTTAAAATAAGCTTCTAATTTTTTTGGTCCATATATTTTTCTTCTTTCTATTCTAAGTATCCCTGTTTCATCGGCCTCTATAACCCACTTTATTAAGGATATATTTCCTTCTTCTATTTCTATAGCAGTCATTGCATAAGGAAGAACACAGCATCCATCGTTAAAGTAAGGTGCTTCATCAGTTTTAGGCATTCTACTATTGTGAGTATGTCCACATATTATCATTTGCTTATTTACTTCTGCCCATTTTTCAAGCCTATTATCTATTTTATTACCTTTTTTATTATTTTTTGCAGGGCTGGTAGGATCATTAAAACCTGCAATTCCATTTAAAAACTTCCATAGATATCTTACTAAAAACCTTGATACTTTCCAATATTTTGAGTTAATTAAATCTAGCTGATGTCCATGAAATACAAAAATAGACTCATTTATTGGCCTAAAGTTAAACTTTATCCCCTCATAGAAGGTTAAACCTTTTATAAATCTTAGAAACTCTCTTCCATAATTATGGCCACATTTCTTTAAAAGTTTATATTGGCTTATATAGAAGTTTTTTTCTCCCTTTATTATATCATGGTTTCCATAAATCATATAAATTCTATTCTCTTCTTTAAATTTATTAAAAATTTCAAATATATCTCTATAGAAATAGGCTATTTCAGTAAAATCATGGTTTTTCCACAATTCATCTCCATCTCCTATTTCTATATAAGTGAAATTTCTTTTATAATAATAGGCCAATGCTGTTTTGTATATGTTTTTATTTTGCATAAAGGAATCAAAAATTGTTCCATCTCCCCTATGAACATCTGAAATAAAAACTAAATTATCCCTGTTATCAAAAGGTATTTTAGGGGCTTCCTTGTACAATTTATATAATTTTTTCATAGACATCTCCATTATAATCTTTTTAATATTCTATTTTATGGCTAATAAAAGCTACTTGTTATAAATATCCATGAAATTATTTTAAATACTTAGATAAAAATATAATTAATTGTACAAACTAATATTAAATCTTTTGAAAGGGGGACATTTAGTGAATTTTAAAAATAAATTTATAATATTCACTTTGGCATTTATTTTAATTTTCCTTCTGATACCCATAAATAAATGCTATCCTTATGAAGATCCTGCTGAGTCGGAACTTAAGGAAGACTTTGAAATTTTGCTGGAAGATTTATTTGCTAAAAGAAATTTAACTATTTTGTCAGCAGATTATGATAATTTAAAGGAATTTTATGATCTTAATATTAAAGTGAGTTTATGGGCCTATGAATATGAAGTTAAAAAGACAGATTACTTAATAAATTGGTCTGAAAAGCAAGCTGTAAAATTTAATAATATTTCATCAATAATTAAAATAAGAAAGGTTAGAGAAAGGGAGCCTGACCTCTTTGGGGTAACCTGTAATGTGGCAACTGAATATAACTATTCCTATGTTGATAGTCCTCATATAAATAATTCCTTTAGGATAGGCACTAATCATTATATAAACTTAAAAAAAGTTGGAGATAAATATATTATTACTAAGGAATGGTATACAGACCCTTTTGCTGATTCTTTAAATAAAAAGAAAATAAAATCTGATGAAATAAGTGAATATATATTAGCTCAAACTAAACCAGACTATACTCCTAACGAAAGAGTTCAAAAATCCATTGAATATGCCCACAAATATTGTGGTATTTCTTATGACGAGGAATTTTTATTTAAATATAATAATAAATATAAAAATCATAATCCTGATGGTGGTGATTGTGCTAACTTTGCATCACAAATCTTACATGAAGGAGCAGGCTTTAAAAAGAATTCAGTATGGAACTATGCAGGTAAGGATGGAACTAAAGCATGGCTCAATGCACAAGGCTTTAAAAATTATTTAATTAGCAGTGGAAGAGCTTCTTATATTGCCAAGGGTTCCTATTCAAAAATTTATAAGGCTGCCTTTAATTTACGCCCTGGAGACATAGTTGCCTACGAGAAAAAAGGTAGAATAACCCATNTTTCAACAGTTACAGGCTTAGATTCTAAGGGATACCCTTTAGTTACCTGTCATAATACAGATAGGCTTTTAGTTCCTTATGACTTAGGATGGAGTAATGATAACATTACTTTTCATTTGATACATGTACACCACTAACCAGTTTTCA